>VOFE01001851.1_pt1 | contig 218000 bp, 216 predicted proteins | sample 5384071 | NCBI WGS metagenome assembly VOFE01 (sample SAMN12384724, study PRJNA508395) | human gut metagenome | isolation source: healthy gut D | host: Homo sapiens
TCCTCGATGTCCTTTGCGGTGGCGGTCAGGCCTGCGTCAGCCTTCAGCTTGAAGAAGCCGTTCTTCTCCAGCAGGGTCAGGGCACGGGCCTCGTTGGTGGTGTCGTTGGGCACGGCCACCTTGACCTTGTCCAGCTTGGCCACAGCGGAAGCAGCCTCAGAAGAAGCAGCGGCGCTGGAAGCGGTGGAGGATGCAGTGGAAGAAGAACCACCGCAGGCGGTCAGGGCAGCGGCAGCAGCGGCCACACCGGTAACTTTCAGAAAATCGCGACGAGTAATCATGGTAAAATCCCTCTCTATCTTTGTAAAAATTGTTGAGCGGCGGCGCGGCACAGTCCACGCACGCCTTGTACGGAGAACGAAAAAAGCCTCCGTCCTTACACGAGCCGAACGCTCAGCAAGGACGGGAGCACAACATCTTCCGTGGTACCACCTTGGTTTACCATACCCTCACGGGCACAGCCTCAATGCTGCGGCAGCTAATGCTGCTTACAGCCGGACGCTGTAACGGGCGCATCCCGTTGCAAACTTAGCGCTCATGCACCTCGCCCGCACAGCTCCGAGACCATTTTCAGCTTCCTGTTTCCCGCCCTTTTCCATCGCCCGGGCTTTCTGGTAAGGATCAATGCGAAGGCCTACTCTTCTCTTCACAGCCATTTTTGTGATATTGCATTTATAATAATCCAATCGACCGGATTTGTCAACACCTACAACGAAGTTTTTGGTAGGAAATTGGGCCTTCCGTCAGCCGGAGCGATGGCGCGGCGGCAGCGGGATGCTGAGCACCAGCGAGATGCCCACGGCCAGTGCCACCGCGACCTTAAAGGTGCTGATGCCGTTGGAAAGGGCCAGCACATTGTCGCCCTGTATAAAATAGTAGGCGGTGTAGTAGATGCCCGCGCCGGGCACCAGCGGGAAGATGCCGGACAGCAGGAACACCGTTACCGGGGTCATTTTGAGGATGGCGAACACCCGGGTGAGCAGGGTGAGGGGGATCACCGCCAGCAGGCTGGCCGCAGCGGTGCCCAGCCCCAGCATGACGCACAGCTCATACACGAACCAGCCCATGGCACCCACCAGCGCACAGGTGGGCAGGCTCCGGCGGGGGCAGGCGAACAGGATGGCAAAGCTCAGGGTGCCGGTGCCGGCCAGCAGGAACTGGCCCATCAGCTCCCCGATCTGGGAATTGGTGAGAGAAATCATGCGACCACCACCCCCGTGAGCAGAGAATACAGGCTCAGCACAAGGCCGGTGCCAATGGCGATGCTGGCCGCAATGAGCAGAGCATCGATCATGCGGATGGTGCCGGAGAGGTAATCTCCTTGCACAAAGTCGCGGATGCCCATGGTAAACGCGATGCCCGGCGTCAGGATCATCAGCGAACCGATGATGGCATGGCTGGCCGAGGTATGCAGCGCCTGACACAGCAGGATGCACACCAGTGTGATGAGGGACGCGGTGGTGATCTTCTGGAAGCCGCCGGGCAGGGTACCGCCCGCACAGCAGCAGGTAGCCGCTGGCCGCCAGACCGGCCACGGCGGCAGCGATGGCGCTGCGCAGATCGCCGCCAAAGATCATGGCAAAGCTGAACGCGCCGCCCATGCCGCTGACCAGCTGCACCCAGTCCTTGGGGAAGGGGATGCGCTGGGCGGCCGCCAGACGGTACTCGGCCTCCCCAGCGACATATTGGTCTCGGCGATCTCGCGGGAAAGGGCGTTCACCGCCGCCACCCGGCCCAGATGGGTGGTGCGCACCGGCACGTTGCGCACTTCGCTGATCTCTGCGGTGCCGGCGCTGGCAAAAATGCCGTTGGTCAGCACATAAACATGGAATTCCCGCAGGTGGAAGGAGCGTGCCATGATCTCCATGGTCTGCTCCACCCGGAACACTTCCGCACCGTTCTCCAACAGGGTCTGCCCGGCCGCCATGATAAAGTCCATGATGCGGCGGCGCAGTTGCCCTTCATTGTCGGGATGAGCCTAACTCTGCCCTTCCCTCGATGCGCTCCAGCTCGAACAGACGTTCGGCGGTCTTGTAGCCCAGCAGCAGGGTGGAAAGGGTGCCGATGCCCATTTTCAGGTGGTATTCGGCCGGGGCATCGGTACCTTGCAGTGGCCGTCGGCAAACCGGACGGTGAACGTCCGGTGATTCCAGGGCAGCAGGGTGTCCTCGATTTCCAGGTCGATGCAGAGCTCGCCGCCATCGGGGTCACAGGGGTAATCTTCCAGGAAGCTGGCCACATCCACGATGCGGCCCATGGCATAGGGGCGGATGGTCTCCTTGATGTCGCCGTCGTCTATCTCGAAGGCGATGGGTTCGCTGAAGTAAGTGTTGCCGTGCACTTCGTCGATCATGGAGTCGTGGGCGTGGATATACTCCCACAGGCCTTTCTGTGCCTCGCGGTTGAGGTAGATCATCTGCCCGGCTTTCAGCCGGACTCCAAGCTGCAAATGCTTTTGCAGCTGAAGGAGCAGGCCGAGGTCGTCATCGTCATCAGTGCCGAGGACATCGTTGCCAACAAGATGCGCGGCGACTACGGCATCACCTACGATGTCGACGTGCTGCGCCTGATCGACGCCTTTCAGGGCGTTGGTCTGTTTGTGGGCAGCGTCTGCGTGACGAAGTACACCGCCGCCGCCGAGGTGGAAGCCTTTGAAAAGCGGCTGAGCAGTCTGGGCATCCGCACGTTCCGCCACTACAAGATCCCCGGCTACCCCAACGATGTGGCCCGCATTGTCAGCGATGAGGGCTACGGCCGCAACGAGTACATCGAGACCGAGCGCCCGCTGGTGGTCATCACGGCGCCAGGCCCCGGCAGCGGCAAGATGGCGGTCTGCCTGTCCCAGCTGTACCATGAATACAAGCGGGGCGTCAAGGCCGGTTACGCCAAATTTGAGACATTCCCCATCTGGAACATTCCCCTCAAGCACCCGGTCAACCTGGCTTACGAGGCTGCTACCGCCGACCTGAACGATGTGAACATGATCGACCCGTTCCATCTGGAGGCCTACGGCAAGACCGCTGTCAACTACAACCGCGACATTGAGATCTTCCCGGTGGTCAACGCCATGTTTGAGCTGATCGCGGGCAAGAGCCCCTACAAGTCCCCCACGGACATGGGCGTGAACATGGCAGGCAACTGCATCGTGGACGATGCAGTCTGCCGCGAGGCCTCCCGCAAGGAGATCGTGCGCCGCTACTTCAAGTGCCTGTGCGAGCAGAAGATCACCGGCACCGCCAAGGAGAGCGAGCGCTACAAGCTGGAGCTGCTGATGAATCAGGCCGGGCTGACCATGGGGGCCCGGGAAGTGGAAAAGCAGGCACACGCCCGCAGCGAGGCTACCGGCGGCGCACCGGCTGCTGCCATTGAACTGAGCGACGGCACTGTCATCACCGGCAAGACCGGCCCGCTGCTGGGTGCTACTGCAAGCGCCCTGATCAATGCGCTCAAGTATCTGGCGGGCATCCCGCAGGAGACGGATCTGGTCAGCGCCGCTGCCATCGAGCCCATCCAGACCCTCAAGACCAACTATCTGGGCGGCAAGAACCCCCGCCTGCACACCGACGAGATCCTGATCGCCCTGTCCAGCTCTGCCGCTTCCAGCGAGCTTGCCGCAGCAGCCATGCACCAGCTGCCCAACCTCAAGGGCTGCGATGTGCACTCCACCGTGCTGCTTTCCAGCGTGGACAGCAGCACCCTGAACCGTCTGGGCATGTACCTGACCTGCGACCCCGTCTACGAGGAAGAGGATCGCAAGTACCATAAGCTGTAAAAATAAAAAGAAACTGGTAAACACCCCGGTCAGCGCCGTCAGGAGCTGACCGGGGTGTTATTGCTTGCCAGTTGTACGCAGTTGTGGTACACTTGTTCTGCTTAATTTTTATAGCAGATAGGAAAAGAGGAACAACAACATGGAACAACAACACAAGCGCAGCGCATTCTCCGGTAAGATCGGGTTCGTGCTGTCTGCCGCAGGCGCTTCGGTGGGTCTGGGCAACATCTGGCGCTTCCCGTATCTGGCAGCCAAATACGGCGGCGGCATTTTTCTGCTGGTATACATTCTGCTGGCAGTCACCTTTGGCTATACCATGATCGTGGCCGAGACCGCGCTGGGCCGTATGACCCACAAAAGCCCGGTCAGCGCCTACGCCCACTTCGGTAAGGGCAAGGGAATCCGGTTCGGTGGTTGGATCAACGCCATCATCCCCATTTTGATCGTGCCGTATTATTCGGTCATCGGCGGCTGGGTCATCCACTATCTGGCCGAGTATCTGTGCGGCCGCGGCAGCAATCTGGCAGTGGACGGCTACTTCTCCGCCTTTATCACCAACGGCTTGCAGGCCGAACTGGCCTTTTTGCTGTTCAGCCTGTTCACGCTGGGCATTATCTTTGCCGGTGTGCGCAACGGCGTGGAGCGCGTCTCCAAGGTGATGATGCCGGTGCTGGTGGTGCTGTCGCTGGTCATTGCGGGCTACTCGGTCACCCGTCCCGGCGCACTGGCGGGTGTGAAGTATTTTCTGGTGCCCAACCCCAAAAACTTCTCGTGGATGACCGTGGTCACCGCCATGGGGCAGATGTTCTATTCTCTGTCCATTGCCATGGGCATTCTGGTCACCTTCGGCTCCTATATGAAGAAGGACGTCTCTATCGAGGAGTCCACCGAGAACGTGGAGGTGTTCGATACCGCCATTGCCATCATGGCTGGCCTGATGATCATCCCGGCGGTGTTCGCCTTCTCCGGCGGCGACCCGGACACCCTGCAGGCCGGCCCCTCGCTGATGTTCATCACCATCCCGAAGGTGTTTGACAGCATGGGGCTGGGCACGGCGGTGGGCGTGCTGTTCTTTGTGCTGGTGCTGTTTGCAGCGATGACCAGCTCCATCGCCCTGACCGAGAGCGCCGTCTCCACCTTTGAGGACGAGCTGGGCTGGGACCGCACCCGCTCCACCGTGCTCATCGGTGCCATTATGGTGGCACTGGGCAGCCTGTCGGCACTGGGCTACGGCCCGCTGGCCGGGGTGACCGTGTTTGGGATGCAGTTCTTGGACTTCTTCGACTTTTTGACCAACTCGGTCATGATGCCTATTGCCGCCATTGCCACCTGCCTGCTGGTGTCCCGCGTCATCGGCGTGGAGCAGATCGCGCAGGAGGTGGAGCAGGACGGTCAGCGCTTCCGCCGCAAGCCGGTGTTCAATTTTATGATCCGCTGGCTGTGCCCCATTTTTGCAGCCATCATTCTGGCAAGCTCGGTGGCAAACGCCTTTGGCTGGATCGCCATGTAAATGAAAGAAAACAGATTTTCCGGCAGCAGAACGCAGGCTTTTTTAACAGGACAAGGGGGCCCTTATGAAAATGGAAACCTTGAAGCAGCAGATCCTGACAGCAAAGGGTGACGTGCGGGCAGAGCTGGTGCTGAAAAACGCCCGGGTCATCAACGTGTTCACAAACGAGATTGAGCAGGCCGATGTAGCCATCCGTCAGGGGGTCATCCTTGGCGTGGGACACTATACCGGCGAGACCGAGCTGGACTTGCAGGGCAAGTATGTCTGCCCGGGGCTTGTGGATGGGCACATCCACATTGAAAGCTCCATGCTCTGCGGCCCGGCCTTTGAACAGGCGGTGCTGCCCCACGGCACCACGGCGGTGGTCACCGACCCGCACGAGATCTCCAATGTAGCCGGTACGGCAGGGCTGGACTTTATGCTGGAGACTACAAAAGATCTGGCGCTTTCGGTCTACTTTATGCTGCCCTCTTGCGTGCCTGCCACCGGGCTGGACGAGTCCGGCGCGGTGCTGGAAGCAGAGCAGCTGCGCCCTACTATTACCAGCAGCCCCGGGTGCTGGGTCTGGCGGAGCTGATGAACTCCTACGGCACGGTGCGCGCGGACGAAAAGATCCTGCAGAAGATCTGCGACTGCACCGCTGCGGGTAAACGCATCGACGGGCACGCACCCTTCCTCAGCGGGGAGGAGCTGAACGCCTATGTCACTGCCGGGGTGCAGTCCGACCATGAGTGCTCGGACATCCATGAAGCCATGGAAAAGCTGCGGCGCGGACAGTACATCATGGTGCGGGAGGGTACCGCAGCCCAGAACATGGAAAGCCTGCTGCCTCTGTTCCGGGAGCCCTATTGCAGCCGCTGTATGCTGGTGACCGACGATAAGCACCCCGGAGACCTGTTGCAGGGCGGGCATATCGACTATATCATCCGCAAGGCCATTGCCGCCGGGGTAGACCCGGTGGTGGCAGTGCGGATGGGCACCCTTGTCCCGTGTCAGTACTTCGGTCTTGCGCACAGCGGCGCGGTAGCCCCGGGCTATACCGCCGATTTGATCGTGCTGTCGGATCTGGAACAGTTCACGGTGGAGCAGGTGTATAAAAAGGGCAAACTGGTGGCGCAGCAGGGCAGAATGCTGCACCCCGCCGCCCTTACTGTGGACAAGGCACGCTTTGCGCGGGTGTTCGATTCCTTCAACATGGATGAGATCACCCCGGAGCAATTGCAGCTGAAGCAGACCGGCACCCGGCAGCGAGTGATCTGCCTGACCCCGCACGCCCTGCTGACCACTGAAAAAATCGTTCCGTTCTGCCAGCATCCGGGCACAGCGCCCGGCGTGGACGTGGCGCAGAAAATCGTCAAGCTGGCGGTGTTCGAGCGGCATCACCGTTCCGGCCATGTGGGCTTGGGCTTTTTGGGCAACTACGGCCTGCAATGCGGCGCGGTGGCTTCCAGCATTGCCCACGACTCCCACAACCTCATCGTGGCGGGCACCAACGATGCCGACATGGTGCTGGCGGGCAACACGGTGCGCAAAAATAAGGGCGGCCTTGCCTTTGCACTGAACGGACAGGTGGTAGGGGAGCTGCCGCTGCCGGTGGCAGGGCTTATGAGCACCGAGAGCGCCGAATCCGTGGAGGAAAAGCTGCAGGCGCTCAAGGCGGCACTGAAAGCCCACGGCATCTCGGAGGACATCGACGCTTTTATGACCCTTGCTTTTGTAAGCCTGCCGGTCATCCCGAAGCTGCGGCTGAACACCTACGGTATCGTGGATGTGGATGCCCAGCGGATCGTCCCGGCGGTGTTCTGAGAGCGATGCCTGAGAGGGCAAACTGTAAATCTGACGTTTTGATCGCAATGCCGGACAGTCTGCGGGCTGTCCGGCGTTGTGTTTTTACGGCAAGATAGCTCTTGACTTTTTGACACAGAACCGGTATGTTGATACTGTCCGTCTGACACACAGCATTGCATTTATAATATAAGGAAACTTTATGGAAAAACGCAGTACACCCTCTTTGCAGATCACCGACCGCTTTGGCGCGCAGACGGCCTTTGCCAGCCTGCGCCTGCCGGACGGCACCGAAGCCACCATACCGGCAGAGCACGCCGCCGCCATTTATGTCAACGAGCAGCCCGCCTTCCGGGTGGTATGCACCCCGGCGCTGCTGCCGCAGCTGGCCTTGGGGCGGCTGCTCACCGAAGGATGGATCGCGTCTGCGGACGAGGTGGAGCAGATCGCCGTCTGTGCCGAGGGCGCAAAGGTGCAGGTATATCTGCGCCACCCGCTGCCCACCCGCCGCGCCGCCGCGCAGGAGGTGGCCAGCTGCTGCACCGATAATATCGCGCTGGGCAGCCCGGTGGAACTGCAGCCCCTGCGCCCTGTGCCGGGGCTGGCCTTGCAGTCGGAATGGGTGGAGCGCCTGACCGCCGCCATGCACGCCGGGCTGCCGCTGTACCGCGCCACCCGGGCGGTGCACAGCTGCTTTGTGCTGCACAAAGGGGAAATTGTTTTTGCCTGTGAGGATCTGGGGCGGCACAACGCGCTGGATAAGGCGGTGGGCTGCGCGGTGCTGGAGGGCTTCCGCTGGCAGAATGCGTGCTGTACACCAGCGGCCGGGTGCCGCTGGATATGGTGCGCAAGGCCATCCGCGCCGGGGTGCCGGTGCTGGTAAGCAAAAGCATGCCCACCGTGCAATCCGCAGAACTTGCTGCGGAATACGGCCTGCAGCTGGTGTGCGGACGCAAATTCCCTAAAGTTTAAGCAAATATTACAAAAACAATAGTTACAAAACGGAAAAGCCTGTCTGTTTCTGTTGACATACTCCGCGCACGCATGTTAATATATTATCGAAGAGACCGCTCCGCTGTTGCAGCAGCCAGAGCGGCCTCAATTGCTGTCCGGGGTTACCCGGCAAAATAAAAAACAGGCAGGTGATAACATGAAGCAGGCAACCAACCCGTTTGCGCCCGTACCGCTGTGGCGTAAGCGGCTGCCGGGCTATGCAGCCATGGGCGTTGCGACCATCGCCTTGGCGGTCGGTCTGACCACCTTGCAAAGCGCACGCACCACGGTTGCCGGTACCCTGCTGCCGGTGTCGGAGGCGGATGCAGCCGCCTACGGCATCAGCGCAGTGTACCAGCTCGACGACGGCAGCTACCGCGTGGAAGGCTCTCAGAAGGGCTTCCAGAGCGATGTGCAGGCTGCCGTGACCATTGACGCCGAGGGCAATGTTTCCGCAGTAGAGATCCTCTCTCAGGACGAAACGGAAAGCCTTGGCGGCCAGTGCGTCAACCCGGAGTTCACGTCCCAGTATCAGGGCGCAGCTCCCTTCACGCTGGCGGGCAAAAGCTACACCGTAACGGACCCCGTTACCGGTGCCGCCTATGCCGCTGCCGGTGCAGCGGAGGAGCAGCCCGCTGCTGCCGGGGATTTTGACCCCGCACAGTGGCGCACCTTCGATACCTCTCCCGAGGCCGAGGCTACCCGCAAGATGTATGCTGCGGGGCTTACCTTCTCGGCGTTGAAGGGCGAGGCACTGGGCGATGAGCTGGCTCCGCCGCTGGATTCCAGCGCAGAGGCCGTGGCACGGCGCAAGCTGTACGCAGCCATGCTCAGCAAGAGCGCACTGGACGGCGAGCCGATGGCGATCCCCTTTGCGGATCTCTCGGCAGAGGAGCAGTCCAAGGCGCGTCTGGAGCAGGCCAGCCTGACCACCACCGGCAATGCGTCCGGTGCCGTCAGCGCAGACCTGACCGAGGTGGACGCCCTTTCCGGCGCGACCATCACCTCTTCGGCTGTGACGACCATCGTCAACAACTCGTATTTCTATGTGACCGGGGTACTCTGCGCAGAGTGACCTCAACGGAGGAATGGAACCTATGGCAAAAACTGATTTCCTGACGGCTGACATGACTCGCCGTCAATTCATGAAGATCTCGGGCAAGAGCCTTGCAGGGCTCACCCTGTCCGCTTCCATGCTGTCCCTGTTCGGCTGCTCTCAGCAGCAGGTGGATTCCGGCGCAGTGGCCACTTGGGCACTGCCGCAGGGCCTGCTGGTGGTCAACGCAGACCTGTGCACCGGCTGCCAGCGCTGCGAGATCAACTGCACCCTGACCAACGATGGCGTGTGCTCCTCTTACATCAGCCGCGTCAAGATCCAGCGCCGTCTGAATCTGGACGGCGCAGGCAACGGCCTGCTGTCCGGCACCGATAACTGCTTTGTCTACTTCCCGGATACCTGCCGCCAGTGCGAGGACCCCGCCTGCGGCAATGCCTGCCCGCAGAAGGCCATCACCACCGACGACCGCGGCATCCGCGTAGTGGATACCGACAAGTGCATCGGCTGCGGTGCCTGCCATGATGCCTGCCCGTGGCACATGCCCACCGTCAACCCCGAGACCGGCAAGTCCTCCAAGTGCATCGCCTGCGGTGCCTGCGTGGCAGGCTGCCCGTCCGGCGCTTTGTCCATCGTGGATTGGGATGCCGTTACCAGCGCAGCACAGGCTGCATACTTGGATCTGTAAGGAGGAACTACAATGGCTGAAAGTTATGGCTGGGCAGGCAAGATCCTGCGCGTTGACCTGACCACCGGCGAGATCACCACGCAGGACGACGCAAAATACCATAAGTATATCGGCGGTATGGGCATGGCCTACCGCATTATGTATGAGGAAGCTCCCATGGAGCTGGACCCCTATGACGAGAAGGCTCTGGTCATCTTTGGTGTCGGCCCCCTGACCGGCGCAGGCGTGCCCTGCTCCGACCGTATGAACGTGACCTTCCGCTCTACCTGGTCCAAGGGTCACTCTATTATCGATGCACACATGGGCGGCCACATCGGCTCTATGCTGAAGTATGCCGGTTACGATGGCATCGTGGTCAGCGGCATCTCTGAGAAGCCCGTCTATCTGCGCATCGAGGACGGCGAAGTCTCTCTGGAGGACGCAACCGAGATCTGGGGCAAGGGCACCTTTGCTGCCAACAAGTGGATGGTAGAGCAGAACGGCCGCGAGTTCGAGACCGCTTCCATCGGCCCTGCCGGCGAGAATCTGGTGGACTACTCCACCCTGAACACCAGCTTCGGCAACTCCGGCGGTGCCGGTCTGGGCGCTGCCATGGGCAACAAGAAGCTGAAGGGCCTGGCCATCCGCGGCACCGGCAGCGTCAAGGTCGCTGACCCCAAGAAGGTGCTGGAGCTCTCCAACTACATGATGGGCAACCTGATCGGCGGCAACAACAACCACAACGTGCCCGCACAGCCCCAGAGCTGGGCAGAGTACAGCGCTACCTCCGGCAAGAACCGCTGGTCCGGCGCCCCCGGCCGTATGTGGAAGAAGGCTCCCGGCGGCCCCGTGGATACCGGCGAGCAGCCCTACAACGATATCAACAAGGTGGCTCTGCGCTGCTTCAAGGGCTACTTCGACTTCGGCGCTCCCGCTGCCGAGTACACCGTGAAGAACGGCGGCTGCTCCTCCTGCCCCATCCGCTGCTACACCGAGTATGACGTAGATCCGCTGGCAGATTACGATCTGCCCACCCACAACTCCAACACCTGTATGCCCGTGCTGTACGGCACCCGCGTCTACCCGGACGGCGTGCACGACTTCAAGTACGAGGGCGATGGCACCATGGTCATCAATCTGGCATGGTCTCATGCGGTGGACGACATGGGCCTGTGGGACAACTACGGCAACCTGAACCGCGACCTGCTGTGGATCCTGCGGATGCCCCGCGAGGAGGCCACCAAGTACATCAGCGAGGCCGAGTACGACTCTCTGCCCTGGGAGTGGGAGAAGGCCGGCGATCCCCGCTGGGAGGTCGAGCTGATCCGCCGCATGGCTTACGGCGAGGGCGATCTGTCCGTTATCGCCAAGGGCACGCTGGCCATGATGGAAAAGTTCGGCCTGCCCAAGAGCTGGCTGGACCGCGACGACGGTGCTACCAACTCCAACCTGATCTACAACGGCTTCCCCAACCACCACGGCCCTGCTGAGGCATGGCAGGTTGGTATGCTGTACAACCTCGTCTACAACCGTGACTGCATGATCCACGAGATCGTCTGCGAGACCGGTTCCGGCGCACCCTACGAGGTGACTAAGAAGGTCATGGAGGACTTCTTCGGCGAGGGCTGCTACGATAAGGCCAAGGCCTACACTCCCATCAACGAGAACAAGGCAAAGCTGGCTGCCTACTGCGTCAACGACAAGAACTTCCACGACTCCGCTACCCTGTGCAACTGGATGTGGCCCATGACCCAGTCTCCCTCCAAGGAGCGCGACTACCACGGCGATCTGGATCTGCAGGCAGACTTTATGACTGCTGTTACCGGCGAGACCTATACCCAGGCCGGTCTGCAGGAGGACGGCGCCCGCATCACCCAGATGCTGCGCGCGATGACCGCCATCAGCTTCCAGCAGAACTGCGGCAGCGCAAACCTGCGTCAGGAGCACGATGCCATCTGCGATTGGGTGTTCGATAAGGACCCCGACTTCAAGGCATTTGAGGAAGGCACCACCAAGCTGGACCGCGCCGACATGGAGAAGGCAAAGGATCTGTTCTACGACATCTTCGGCTGGGACCGCACCACCGGTGTGCCCACCCGCGAGACACTGGAAAAGTATGATCTGGCTGACATGGCCGATGATCTGGAAAAGCGCGGCATCTACGCCCAGAACACCGCAGCAGTTGAATAAATCCCATAGAAAGAGGAAAGACCGTCATGTTGTTTGGCAGACGTAAACCCGGCTACACCACCACGGTGGATGGCAGCGTAGACCCGGAGCAGGCCGTTCTGGAACTGCAAAAGGCAGAGCTGGCCGCCAAGAAAAAGCCCAAGGCAGAGGTGTTCGACATCGATGCCGCAAGCGAGACTGCCCGCCGCCTGAAGGAGACCGGCAGCACCTTTGACGGCAGCGCCGCCAAGACTGGCGAGGACGTGATCGCCGCAGTGGAGCGGGAGACCGCCGAGCTTGCCGCAAAGCAGGCTGCCGAGGCCGCACCCGAAGCCGCCGAGGCTGCGCAGCCCGATGCTGCAAAGCCGGAGCTGCTGGATTTTCTGGCCAGTGAACCGGAGGCGGAAAACGATCCCTTTGCGGATCAGCCCACCAAGACCGCCCCGGAGCTGCCGGAGCTGACCCCCGCACAGGAGCTGGCCGGTTACATCCGTGCCCGCTCTGCGGCTGCGCTGATTACCCCCCACGCTTTGCTGCTGGAGGAAGTGGAAAACGCCGACGAGCTGCTGGCGCAGATGCCCGCAGACCCCCAGTGCACCGATATCGTCACCCGCGCGGGTGCAAAGGACACCTACTACTACTCCAACGCCAACATGAGCGATAACTACGCCATGATCGCGCAGCTCATCGAAGACAAGGATCTGTGTGTGATGTTCGCCGAGATGGTGCGGTTCAACGCCCGCATCTACCCCAGCGCCACTCCGCTCAAGTACTTCCAGCGCTCCCCCTACGGCCTTGCGCCGGAGGTCATCGAGCAGACTTGGAAGGCCATGCAGGAGAACCCCGCCTATGCCGATATCGAGGAGCTGACCAACAACCAGAACGAGCGGTTCCTCTTTTCCACCAAGCACCTCACCCGCCGCTACGCCAAGGCCATCAGCGACGTGGATGATTTCTGCGATTAAACCATAACCTACAATTGAATCAGGGTATAAGAGCTTCTTTGAGCAAAGGCGTCTAAACTCTCACAAAGAGCAGGACACCGCGCCGCAATGCTGCACCCGCAAGGGCGGGCATTCAAGGGTGGCGGGGGAAACCCCACCGCCTTCCCGCAGAAGAAACGCTGCAATTTGAAAAAAAGAACTCCTCCCATCTTCACAGGTGCTTTTTGGCTGTGTGCTGCCGCTGCAAGGGCGGCGCATAGCCAAAGGCTGCCACCGGCGTAGCAGACTGCAAACTGCCGCAACCGGTTTTGTGGGGATATTCTGCGGAGGCGTTTTGATTTTCCGGTCAAGACGTCTCCGCTTCTTTTTCACCTGCCTTTTTGAAAAAAGAATACCCCGGCCGGTGTCCCTGTCTGAGCCATAGCAGAAGGGGAGAGCGGCGGGTCTATGGAGGAAGTTATAATGAACCAGCCTTTCTGCTCCCCCGTCAAGGCGCTGCGCAGCGTGCTGGACGCGGCAGCACTTCTGCCTTCTCCGTCCCCGGAGACCATCCCGCTGGAAGCCGCCTGCGGGCGCATTGCTGCCGCCGACCTCTGCGCCCGGATGGACCAGCCCCCTTTTGACCGCAGCCCGCTGGACGGCTACGCCCTGCACAGCGCGGATACTGCCGGTGCAAGCCGGGAGACCCCGGTCACCCTGCCGGTGGTGATGAAGCTTTACGCGGGCGATGCCCCGGCTGCGGCGCTGCCCGCAGGGTGCGCTGCCCGCATCATGACCGGAGCTCCCCTGCCAGAGGGCGCGGACTGCATCCTGATGCAGGAGCTGACCGACAGCGGCGAAGAGACCGTGCAGCTGTATGCCGCCGTAAAGCCCCTGCAAAACGTGGTGTTCCGGGGGGAGGATGTGGCCGCAGGCGCGGTCATCGCGCCCGCCGGGACGGTGCTCACCCCCGCCCATCTGGGTGTGCTGGCCGGGCAGGGCTACGCCGAAGTAGCCGTCTGCTGTCCGCTGACCGTGGGCATCCTTTCCACCGGCAGCGAGCTGCTGGCACCCGGCGCACCGTGGGCACCCGGTAAAATTTACGATGCCAACGGCATCCAGAACGCCGCCCGGCTGCGTCAGCTGGGCTTTGCCGTGGAACGGCAGCAGTGCTCCGACGACCCGGAGGTCATCACCGGTAAAATGCAGGAGCTGCTGACCCGCTGCGATGCCGTCATCACCAGCGGCGGCGTCTCCGTAGGGCAGAAGGATTATCTGCCCCTTGTGCTGGAAAAGCTGGGTGCACAGCTGCTGGTGGAGGGCGTAGCCCAGAAACCCGGCAGCCCCATGCTGGCGGCTACACTTAACGGTAAGCTGGTGTTCTGCCTGTCCGGCAACCCTTTTGCCGCCGCTGCCACGCTGGAGCAGTACGCTATCCCTGCGCTGCTGCGCGCCGCCGGACGCCGGGAGGAGAGCTGCATCCCCGCCCGCACCGTCTGCACCCTGACCAATGGCTTTTCCAAACCCAGCAAGGGCAACCGCTACCTGCGGGCGACTGCCTGCGGCGGCAAGGTGACCCTGCCCGGCGCGGGCAACACCGAGGCACACTCCTCCGGTGCGCTGTCTGCCATGATGGGCTGTAACTGTCTGGTGGAGATCCCCGCCGGCAGCGGGCCGGTAGAACCCGGTATGGAAGTGGAGGTGCTTTGCTTTGTACAGTGAACAAAAACAGGCGCTGGCCGAAACGCAGGCGCTCAAACGCCCGGCGGTGCTGGCGGTCAGCGGGGTGCACAACAGCGGTAAGACCACCCTGCTGGAAAAGCTGCTGCCCGTGCTGCGCAGCCGTGGGCTGAAGGTAGGCGTCATCAAGCACGACGGCCACGATTTTACCCCGGATGTGCCCGGCACCGACAGCTACCGTCTGCGGGAAGCCGGTGCTGAGGGCGTGGCGGTCTACTCCGGCACGCGCTATCTGCTGACCGAGGAATTCCGCCTGACCGAGCAGGATCTGCTTGCCCTGTTCGAGCGTCACGGCTACGACCTTGTGCTGCTGGAGGGGTTCAAATCCAGCGGCTGGCCGAAGATCGAGGTGGTGCGCAGCGCCATCTCGGATGCGCCCGTCTCCTTCCAGCCGCTGGCGGTGGTGGGGGATATCCCCGGCGCAGATTTTGACCTGAACGATATTCCGGCACTGGCAGACTGGATCGAAGCCCAGATGCCCGCGCTGTAAGGAGAATGCCATCATGAAACTGATCCGTACTGTTGACGCTGCAGGGCAGGTGCTCTGCCATGATATCACCCAGATCATCCCGGGCGAGTACAAGGATGCCCGCTTCCGCAAGGGGCACGTCATCCAGCCCGAGGACATCCCCGTGCTGCTTTCCATCGGCAAGGAAAACCTCTACGTCTGGGAAAAGCACCCCGGCATCCTCCACGAGGACGAAGCAGCCGCCCTGCTGTACAAGGCCGCTGCGGGCAAAAATATCCACGGCACTGCGCCGAAAGAGGGCAAGATCGAGCTGATCGCGGACTGCGACGGCCTGTTGAAAATCAACCGCAGGGCGCTGATGGCTGTGAACAGCACCCCGCAGATGATGATCGCCACCATCCACGGCGACCTGCCGGTGAAAAAAGGCCAGAAGCTGGCCGGTACCCGCATCATCCCGCTGGTCATCGAGCAGGAGAAGATGGACGCCATGCAGGCCGCTGCCGGGGCAGAGCCTATCCTGAACGTGCTGCCCATGCAGGCCAAGAAGGTGGGCATCATCACCACCGGCAGCGAGGTGTTCAAGGGACGCATCGAAGATAAATTTACCCCCATCCTGCAAAGCAAGCTGGCGGTTTACGGCTGCGAGATGGTTTTCCACAAGGTCTGCGATGATGACCCCGCCGGGATCACTGCCGCCATTCTGGAGGCAAAGGCCGTAGGGTGCGAACTGATCTTCACCACCGGCGGCATGAGCGTAGACCCCGATGACCGCACCCCGCTGGCCATCAAGAACACCGGGGCGGATATCATCACCTACGGCGCCCCGGTGCTGCCGGGCGCGATGTTCCTTGTCAGCTATCTGGACGGTGTGCCGGTGTGCGGCCTGCCCGGCTGCGTGATGTACGCCAAGCGCACCATTTTTGACCTGCTGCTGCCTCGCCTGCTGGCAGATGACCCCATCACCGCCGAGGATATCGCCCGTCTGGGCGAGGGCGGCCTGTGCCTGAACTGCGAAGTGTGCCACTGGCCGAACTGCGGCTTTGGGCATTGCTGAAACCCTCTCAGTCAAAGCCTTTCGGCTTTGCCAGCTCCCCCGAAGGGGGAGCTTTACTAAGGTGAAAAAATAATATGAGTGAAAATAATCTGACACATTTTGATGCCGCCGGGAACGCCGTGATGGTGGATGTGAGCGAAAAGCCCATCACCACCCGGGAAGCCACTGCACACGGCGTTATTACCATGAACGCCGAAGCCTTTGCCGCCGTGCAGAGTGGCACCGTGAAAAAAGGCGATGTGCTGGGCGTGGCGCGCATTGCGGGCATCATGGCCACTAAGCGCACCAGCGAGCTGATCCCCCTGTGCCATCCGCTGCCCCTGACCAAGGTGGGCATCGAGTTCCGTCTGCTGCCTGAGCGGCAGGCGGTAGAAGCCCTGTGCACCGTAAAAACCAGTGGTGTGACCGGCGTGGAGATGGAAGCGCTGACCGGCGTTTCCACCGCGCTGCTGACCATCTACGATATGTGCAAGGCCGTGGATAAGGGCATGGAGCTGGGCGAGATCCATCTGGTGGAAAAGACCGGCGGCAAGAGCGGCCACTATATCCGGGCGGAGGGCGGCTATGTTTGATCGTTACCAGCGCGAGATCCATTATCTGCGCTTGTCGGTGACCGACCTGTGCAACCTGCGCTGCCGCTACTGTATGCCGGACGGCGTGGAAAAGCTGGAGCGGGAAGCCGTGCTGACCTACGAAGAATTTCTGCGCTTGGCCGCGCTGTTTGCTCAGTGCGGCATCGACACCGTGCGGGTGACCGGCGGCGAGCCGCTGGTGCGCAAGAACGTGGCGCAGCTGGTTGCAGGGCTTAAAGAGACCCGGGCATCCGCCGGGTCACCCTGACCACCAATGCGGTGCTGCTGGCAGAGCAGCTGCCCGCATTGCTGGACGCCGGGCTGGACAGCGTGAACATCAGTCTGGACACCCTGCGCCCGGAGGTGTTCCGGCAGATCACCGCCCGGGACGATTTTGCCGCCGTGCAGGCGGGCTTGCAGGCGGCGCTGGAAAGCGGTCTGCCCGTCAAGCTGAACTGCGTGCCGCAGGCGGGCGTCAATGAGGACGAGCTGGAGCAGCTCGCCGCACTGGCAAAGGACAACGCCCTGCAGGTGCGGTTCATCGAGATGATGCCCATCGGCTACGGCGCTGCCATGCCCTGCATCTCCGGCCCGGAACTGCGGGCGCGGTTTGCCCGGCGCTGGCCGGAACTTGCGCCCCTTTCCGCTGCGCAGGAGCACGCCTTGGGCGACGGCCCGGCGGTGTACTACACCGTGCCGGGCTGGCAGGGCAGCATCGGCTTTATTGCAGCGGTGCACGGCAAATTCTGCGCTTCCTGCAACCGGGTGCGGCTGACCAGTCAGGGTTTTTTGCGCCCCTGCCTTGCCAGCGAGACCGGGTGCGACCTGCGCACGCTGCTGCGCAGCGGCGCGGACGATGCGCAGCTGCTGGCCGCCATCCGGGAGACCATCTGGGCAAAGCCCCGGGAACACCATTTTAACGACAGTTCCATGCCCGCTACCCGCGGGATGTATCGCATTGGAGGATAAATAACTATGGGTAAGCTTCTGGCAATCTGCACCAGCCCCAAGCGGGGCACCGTAAAAACCGAGGTGCCCAGCGCCGTTTTGACCCCGGAATGGGGCATCGTGGAGGACGCCCACGGCGGCAGCTGGCACCGTCAGGTCAGTATGCTCAGCGCCGAAAAGATCGAGGCGTTCCGCAAGAAGATCTGGGTGGACTACGGTGCCTTCGGCGAAAATCTGGTCATCGAGGGCTTCGATTTCCGCAATCTGCCGGTGACCAGCCGGTTTGCCATCGGGGATGTGGTGCTGGAAATGACCCAGATCGGCAAAGAATGCCACAACGACTGCGTTATCAAGCAGCAGACCGGCGAGTGCATCATGCCCCACGAGGGCGTGTTCGCCCGGGTACTCACCGGCGGCGAGATCCATGTGGGGGACGAGGTGACCCTGCTGCCCGCACTGGAAAACCCGCCCCTGCGCGCTGCCGTCATCACCCTTTCGGATAAGGGCAGCCGCGGCGAGCGGGAGGATAAAAGCGGCCCGCTGATTGTAGAGATGCTCACCGCCGCAGGCTATGTGGTGGAGGAGACCATGATCCTGCCGGACGAAGCCAAGGCGCTGAAAACGCAGCTCATCCGCATGGCAGACGGCCGTCAGGTGAACCTTGTGCTCACCACCGGCGGCACCGGCTTCTCCCCCCGGGACATCACCCCGGAAGCCACCTGCGCCGTTGCCGACCGCAACGCCCCCGGCATTGCCGAAGCCATGCGCTATCACAGCCTGAGCATCACCCCGCGCGGGATGCTGAGCCGCGGCGTCAGCGTGCTGCGCGGCAAGACCCTGATCGTCAATCTGCCGGGCAGCCCCAAGGCAGTGCAGGAGAACCTTGAGTACATCCTGCCCAGCTTGGAGCACGGGGTACGCATCGCCGCGGGTCTGGACGGCGAGTGTGCCCGCAAGTAAGGTTTCCTGCCCTGTTTTCCTTTACGGGGCGTAGAAATATACTATTTTTTCACTTAAAGTAAGGAGAAACAGAGATGAACGACCATCGCATTTCCCGCCGGAGTTTTCTGGCCGCTGCCGGTATGGCCGGTGCAGCCGCTGCCCTCACCGCCTGCGGCGGTGCTGCTTCCAGCGCAGCATCGTCTGTGGCTTCCTCTGCCGCCGCTTCCCCGGAAGCAGCCCAGAGCGTGGAGTTGATCGTGTTTGCCGCCGCCTCCCTCACCGAGACACTGAATGCGATCGGTGAGAGCTACACGGCAGAGCACCCGGAGGTGACCTTCCGTTTCAACTTCGACTCTTCCGGCACCCTCAAGACCCAGATCCAGGAGGGCGCGGACTGTGATCTGTTCATCTCCGCCGGTCAGAAGCAGATGAACCAGCTGGACATCACCGCTTCTGCCGATGTGAACAAGGACGGCCTTGACTTTGTGGATGCCGACAGCCGCGTGAACCTGCTGGAAAACAAGGTGGTGCTCTGCGTGCCGGAGGGTAGCGACAAGGGCATTGACAGCTTTGACGCACTGGCCGAGCACCTGAAGGCGCAGGATATCCTGTTCTGCATGGGCAACAGCGATGTGCCCGTGGGCCAGTACACCCAGAAGATCCTTGCCTACTACCAGCTGGACGAAGCCGCACTGGCTGCTGCGGGTGTGATCACCTACGGTTCCAACGTCAAGGAGGTGACCACGCAGGTCACCGAGGGCAGCGTGGATGCCGGTGTCGTCTACTGCACCGATGCGTACAGCGCCGGTCTGACCCCTGTGGACGAGGCCACCAGGGAGATGTGCGGTCAGGTCATCTATCCCGCCGCTGTGCTGAAAGCTGCCCCCAACGCCGAGGCTGCCAAGGAGTTTTTGGCTTACTTACAGACCGACAAGGCCATGACCGTGTTCGAGGGCGTGGGCTTCAGCGCCGTATAAAGGAGCAGACATGGACTGGTATCCGTTGTGGAACAGCCTGCGCATTGCTTTGATCAGCTGCGCGGCGGTGTTCTTTCTTGGCATTTTTGCGGCCTATTATATTGCCCGTCTGCCCCGGGTGGTCAAGGGTGTGCTGGATGTGCTGCTCACCCTGCCCATGGTGCTGCCGCCCACGGTGGTGGGCTACTTTCTGCTGCTGCTCTTCGGCGCAAAGCGGCCGCTGGGCATCTTTTTCATGGAGCATTTCGGGGTAAAGCTGGTCATGAACTGGTACAGCAGCGCCATCTTTGCCTCCATCGTGGTGGCCTTTCCGCTGATGTACCGCACCGCGCGCGGCGCGTTTGAAAGCTTTGACGAAACGCTGGCGTGGTCGGCGCAGACGCTGGGACAGTCCGATACATGGATCTTCTGGCGGGTGCGGATGCCCGCCTGCCGTCAGGGCATTCTGGCGGGCACGGTGCTGGCCTTTGCCCGGGCACTGGGCGAATACGGCGCTACCAGCATGATCGCGGGCTACACCCCCGGCAAGACTGCCACCATTGCCACCACCGTGTACCAGCTGTGGCGCACCAACGATGAAGCCGGTGCCATGCGCTGGGTGCTGGTGGATATCGTGATCTCGGCAGTGGTGCTGCTGGCCGTGAATCTGCTGGAGAAAAAACAGAAAGCGGGTGCCCGGAAATGAGCCTTGAAGTCAACATTGAAAAAAAGCTGGACGGCTTTACCCTCCGTGCTGCCTTTACCGCCGGCAACACCTCCACCGCTTTGCTGGGCGCTTCCGGCTGCGGTAAAAGCATGACATTGCGGTGCATCGCGGGCATCGTAAAGCCGGACCGCGGACGCATCGTGCTGGACGGGCGGGTGCTGTTTGACAGTGCGCAGCACATCGACCTGCCGCCGCAGCAGCGGGGCGTGGGACTGCTGTTCCAGAACTATGCGTTGTTCCCCAATATGACCGTAGAACAGAATATCCTTTGCGGCCTGAAGACGGAAAAAGACCCCGCTGCCCGCCGCGTTGCCTGCGCCGAGATGCTGCGCGCCATGCGGCTGGAGACGCTTGCCAAGCGCTATCCCGCCCAGCTTTCCGGCGGGCAGCAGCAGCGCGCCGCGCTGGCACGCATTCTGGTGGGCAAGCCCCGCATCCTGATGCTGGACGAGCCCTTCAGTGCACTGGACAGCTACCTGCGGGAGGAGGTAGAGGGCGAGGTAGGCAGCCTGCTGGCAAATTTTGTGGGCACCGCCCTGCTGGTGACCCACAACCGGGACGAGGCCTACCGCCTTTGCAAAGAAATGATCGTGCTGAACGAGGGGCAGGTGCTGCGTGCCGGTACCACCAAGGCCGTTTTTGCCGACCCGCAGAGCATCGCTGCCGCGCGGCTGACCGGCTGCAAGAACATTCTGCCCTGCACCCCGCTGGACAGTCACACCGTCCGTCTGGACGGCTGGGACACCACCTTGCGGCTGGTGCTGCCCGTCCCGGCGGGCTGCACCGCCGTGGGCATCCGCGCCCACGACTTTACGCCCTGCGCTGCGGATGCGCCCAACGCCATCCCGGTAAAGGCGGTCTCCACCAGTGAAAACCCCTTTGACTGGAACCTCATCTGCACCTCGCCGGAGGGTGCGGCGCAGCTGTGGTGGAAGGTAGGCAAAACCAGCCTTTCTGCCGCCGCCCCGGAGCCGCCCCAGTATCTGTGTGCCGCCCCGGAGAGCATCATGCCGCTGAAAGGTTGAGAAAACGAATGGCCTGCACTGCGTTCCGGCCATATTCAGCGGAAAGAATCATTTGAAAATAGGGGATTTCCCCACACGCAAAGCAGCCGCTGCACGGTAAGATGCAGCGGCTGCTTTGCTTATTTGTGTAAAAAGGAGAGTACTTATGCCATATCACGGCAGGTCACAATGTCTGCCCCGGTGCCGCAGACGTCGGTCAGCACCACATCGCCCACATGGATGGGGGCGTGCAGCACCACGCTGTCCAGCGCTGCCACCACCTCGGCCATCTGGCCCTTGGGCACAGGCTTGGAGGTCTTTACCGGGCAGCGGGGATGCAGGCCGCCCTCGGCCCGGACCGTGCTGGTGATGATGCGGGTGGGGTGGGTCAGCTCTTCCTTGCCGTAGGCGATGCCGTTGGGGCAGCCGTTACCGGTCACTTTATAGTCGTTGGCTTCATCCACCTGCAGATGGCAGCCCTGCGGGCAGCAGGTGCAAATTACTTCTTTCATCTCGCTCATGCCTCCTCGATCTCAATGGTCACTTCGTCCATGGGGGCTCTGTCCAGCAGCACTTTGGGCAGGGCAATGTGCTCCATCTCGCCGGGGGCAAGGCGGTCACGCTTGAAGTGTGCGATCACCGTATCACCGCTCTTGACAAGGATGGTGCTCTTGCCGCAGATGCGGCGGACGCGGAAGGACACGTTGGTGCTCTTTTCCACGCCTTCCAGACGGATGCGCTGCGGCAGGGTGTAGCCAAGGTCTGCGCCGGGCTTCACGGTCAACACACGCCCCGTGGCCACAGGGCCGTTCTGGATATAGTTGGCAGCGGCTGCGCCGGCCAGCTCGCTTTCGCCCGAAACGAAGTCCACCAGATCATGCACGTGCACCACGTTGCCGCAGGCAAACACGCCGGGGATGCTGGTCTCCATGTTCTCGTAGACCACAGCACCCTTGGTACGGGGGTCCATCTCGATGCCGGCCTGCTTGGTCAGCTCGTTCTCGGGAATCAGGCCGACGCTGAGCAGGATGGTATCCACATCAAACTCCATCTCGGTGCCGGGAATGGGCTTGCGGTCGGGGCCGATCTCGGCCACGATGGCTTTCTCCACCCGCTCCTTGCCCTGGATATCCACAATGGTGTGGGACAGGTACAGGGGGATGTCAAAGTCGTTCAGGCACTGCACGATGTTGCGGGTCAGGCCGCCGGAATAGGGCATGACCTCCACGCAGGCCAGCACTTTCGCACCCTCCAGGGTCATGCGGCGGGCCATGATCAGGCCGATGTCGCCGCTGCCCAGGATCAGCACCCGCTTGCCCACCAGATAGCCTTCCATGTTCACATAGCGCTGGGCGGCGCCGGCGGTGTACACACCGGCGGGGCGGGTGCCCGGGGTGCCGATGGCACCGCGGGTGCGCTCACGGCAGCCCATGCCCAGAACGATGCTCTTGGCCTCAATGATCTGGTAGCCCTCGGTCTTGGAGACGCAGTGCACTTTCTTATCCGGGGTCACTTCCAGCACCATGGTGTCCAGCTGGACCTTGACGCCGGTGTTCTTGAGCATCTCAATAAAGCGTCCGGCGTACTCCGGGCCGGTGAGCTGCTCGCCAAAGCGGTGCAGACCAAAGCCGTTGTGGATGCACTGGTTCAGGATACCGCCCAGCTCCTTGTCGCGCTCAAGAATTAGAATATCACGCAGGCCGCTTTCCCATGCCTTGCAGGCAGCAGCAAGGCCCGCAGGGCCGCCGCCGATAATGACCAGATCAACCATTGCTCTTTCCTCCTACTTTCGTTTCGCTAACAAGCACATTGGAGCCGTTCTTGTCCTGCAGGATGTCCAAGCGGGTCCATGCCCAGTTCCTTGCTGATGAGCTCCAGCACACGGGGGCCGCAGAAACCGCCCTGGCAGCGCCCCATGCCTGCACCGGCGCGGCGCTTCACGCCGTCGATGGTGGTGGCGGGCACTTCGCTGTGGAGGGCTGCCAAAATCTCGCCCTCGGTAATGGTCTCGCAGCGGCAGATCACGCGGCCGTAGGCGGGCTGCTCCTTGACCAGCGCGGCCTTTTCCTCTGCGGAAAGCTCCTTGAAGCGGATGTGGCGGCGGCCATCCTTGTAGTCAGCCTTTTCAGCGCCCAGAACACCGCGCTCTTTCAGGATGGCAACAGCTTCCTCCGCAACCGCCGGGGCGGCGGACAGGCCGGGGCTCTTCATGCCGGCCAAGTCGATCCAGCCGGGTGCTTCCGGCTCTTCGCCAATGATAAAGTCGTCCACGTCCAGATTGGCGCGCACGCCCGCAAAGCTGCGGATGGACTCGCCGAAGTTGATGCTGGGCACGCTGCGTTGGGCAGTGGTCTTGACAAATTCCAGACCGCTGCTGGTGCAGGAGGTGTCGTTGCCCTCCACCGGCTCTGCGTTGGGGCCGACGATCAGGTTGCCGTGCACAGTGGGTGCTACCAGCACGCCCTTGCCCAGCTCGTTGGGGCACTGGAAGATGACGTGGTTCACACGGGTGCCCTCGCTCTTGTCCAGCAGATAGTACTCGCCGCGGGTGGGAATGATGTGGAAGTTGGCGGGCTCCACCATGGAGTGTACCTTGTCTGCCCAGATACCGGCAGCGTTGATGACGCAGCGGGTCTCCACCGTGCCGCCGGGCACGGTCAGGCGGTAGCCGCCCTCAATGGCTTCGGCATCGGTCACCTTGCAGTTGCGGCGCAGCTCCACGCCGTTGCGTACCGCCACCTCGGTCATGGCCAGTGCGTACTCCCACGGGTTCACGATGGCGGCGCTGGGTGCCCACAGTGCGCCGCAGACCTTCTCGGAAAGGTTTGGCTCCATGGAAAGGGTCTCTTCCCGGGAAAGAATCTTCATGTCGGGCACGCCGTTGGCGGTGCCGTTCTCGAACAGATGCTGCAGATGGGGCAGCTCCTTTTCGTCCAGTGCCAGCACGAGGGAGCCGCACTGCTTGTAGGGAACATCCAGCTTTGCGCAGATCTCCTTGGCCAGCTCCACACCGCGCACGTTCAGCCGTGCCATCCGGGTGCCGGGGGCGGGGTCGTAGCCTGCGTGCAGAATAGCGCTGTTGGCCTTGGTGGTGCAGTCTGCCACATCGTTCTCGGCCTCAAGGATGACCACCTTGTTGTCGTAGCGCGACAGTGCGTAGGCGGCAGCGGCACCGATGACACCACAGCCGATGATTGCTACATCATACATTGTTCTTTTCCTCCTGTCCGTTCTGCCTTGGCCCGTCGGGAGCTGGGCAGCTGTTGATGGTACAAAAAAAGAGCGAACCGAAACAAAGGCAACTGCCCTTGTCCGTTTCGCTCATATCTCTTGAAACAAACAGCACTTGTTGATTCTTATGATACCCTGTCCCTGCGAAAAAAGCAAGATGTTTTGCACTTTTTGTGAAACCCTTACAAAAAGTGCCTGCCGCTTTTGCGCAGAATGCAGAATGCGCAGCCTTACATATCCCACACGGCCTGATTGGTGGTGGAAATGGCGGTAGCTCCGGCTTCCAGCGCAGCCAGCACATCCTCCTTGTCCGCGATCAGCCCGCCGGTCAGCACCGGCACCTTGGCTTTGGCGCAGACGCGGCGCAGGATCTTAGGCATAGCACCGGGCAGAAGATCCAGACAGTCCGGCAGGTTGGCGGGCATCTTGTCCAAACTTTCCAGTGCGATGGAATCCAGCAGGAATACCCGCAGGATGGCGGCCAGCCCAAGCTCTTTGGCACGGCGGATGAAGGACTGCCGGGTGGAGATGATGCCGTCGGCCTCGGTGGTATTGCGGATAAAGTCCACAGCCACCTCTTTGCCCGCCAGCCCGGCAATAAGGTCTACATGCACCACGGCAAAGCGCCCGGCTTCGTGGATGCGTCGCACAATGGAGGAGATATTACAGATATCTCCATATAATACAAATACCACCCGGATATTCTCGTTGGTCAGCGCGTTGCGAAGCCCTGCATCGTCCTTGACTGCCGCAATGACCGGCGTTTCCAGAATGGCATCCATCAGCTCCTGCTTCATGCTTTTCCTCCTGCCCGGCGTTCTGTGGGGCAACTTTACTGATGCTCTGCCAGCCAGCGCAGTGCCATATAGGTGTAGGCTGCCGTGCCGCGGTACAGGATGCTGTCATCAAAGCGCACCTTGGGGTGGTGCTGGCCGTAGGTGTAGCCCTCTTTAGCGTTGCCGGCAGCTAAGAACATACTCACGGTGGGTACCTCGTGGCTGACAAAGGCGAAGTCCTCGCTGCCGCCGCCGGGCTTGCCGCCGGTGAGCGGGGTCATATCCATAGCGCCCTTGCCCAGCAGTTCGGTCATATAGGTCAGGGCGCTGCCCGCCAGCGGGGTGTCCACCACCATGCAGGGGCAGTAATCGCTGAACTCCACCTCGGCGGTGCAGCGGTAGGCGGTAGCCACGCCCTGCGCGATTTCGGTCATGCGCTGGTGGATAAGGGCACTGACCTTCTGCTCCGGGTCCACGGTGCGGATGGTGCCCCACATATCGGCAGTATCCGGGATGACGTTGGAAGCCTTGCCTGCCTCGAACCGGCCGGTGGTGAACACGCCAAAGCCTGCGGGGTCCAGCTCGCGGCTGTTGATCTCCTGCAGGGCAATGTGGATGTGCGCCGCTGCGGTGATGGGGTCGATGCAGGCGTTGGGCATGGAGCCGTGGCCGCCCTTGCCGTGCACAACGATGTGGTACTGCTCGCAGCTGGCCATGGTGATGCCGCCGCCCGGCACCAGCACCATACCGGCGGGCAGGGGCATCCCGGCCAGCACATGGAACATGACTGCTGCGTCCACCTTGGGGTTCTCCAGCAGGCCGTTTTTCAGCATATCCAGCGAGCCCTGAAAGATCTCCTCTGCGGGCTGGAACTCCAGCTTGACGGTGCCCTCGATCTCGTCCTCGTGCTCCTTGAGCAGCTTGGCTGCACCCAGCACCATGGCGGTGTGCATATCGTGGCCGCAGCCGTGCATCTTGCCGGGCAGCTCAGAGGAAAACTCCTCGCCGGATTCCTCCTGCAAGGGCAGCGCGTCCATGTCGCCCCGCAGCAGGATCACCTTGCCGGGACGTTTGCCGCCTGCAAGCGCCACCACGCCGCACTTGCCGCAGTCCTGCGGGGTGTAGCCCATCTCGGTCAGCGCTTTTTTGACCAGTGCCTTGGTCTGGGGCAGGTCAAAGCCCACCTCCGGGTGACGGTGCAGTGTGCGCCGCCATTCCTGCAGCTGGGGCTCCAGCGCCTTGGCGGCTTCCAACAGTTTTTCCGGTGCGATCATTGTAAAATCAACTCCCTCTGAATTTATACGGAAAGCCCTCTCGGCCACGGCAGGGAGGGCTTTGCCTTACGGTTATTCTTCCCCGCCGTTATTGCCAGTCGGGTGGTACTGGGCACAGGTGCACTTTTTGAACTTCAGGCCGCTGCCGCAGGGGCAGGGGTCGTTGCGGCCAATTTTGACCACACGCACCGGCTGACCCTTGGGGCTGCCCTTGACGCCGGGTGCACCGTTGCCGGGCACAAAACCCTCGCCGGTGGGCTTTGCCACCTGCTCACGCTTGGGGGCGGAACCGGCGGCGCGCAGCTCGATGGTAAGCAGCATCTTGACGCTGGACTCCCGGATGGAATCCACCATCTGGTCGAACATATCAAAGCCCTCGATGCGGTATTCCATCACCGGGTCCTTCTGGCCGTAGCCGCGCAGGGCGATGCCCTGCCGCAGCTGGTCCATGTTGTCGATGTGGTCCATCCACTGGCGGTCTACGCACTTGAGCAGGCAGATGCGCTCCAGCTCGCGCATGACGGGTGCACCGTAGCGCACCTCCTTGGCCTGCAGGATCTGCATCCCGCGGTCGTACAGCATATCGGCAATGCCCTGCTGGGAAAGGTTATCAAAGTCCGCCACAGTGTAGTGGAAGTCGGCATCGGTGGTCAGCCAGCCCTGATAGTGGCGGCGCAGGGCGCCAAAATCCCACTCGTCCTTCACATCGCCGGAAAGGAACTGGGCGCAGCTGGAATCGATGTTCTCTCGCAGCATCTTGTGCATCTCGGTGCTGATGTCCTCGCCGTCCAGCACCTTGCGGCGCTGCCCGTAGATGATCTCGCGCTGCTGGTTCATCACATCGTCGTACTTCAGCACGTTCTTGCGGATCTCAAAGTTGCGGCCTTCCAGCTTTTTCTGGGCGCTTTCCAGCGTATTGGTGATCATGCGGTTCTCGATGGGAGTATCCTCGTCGATCTTCAGGGTGTTCATCAGGCCGGACACCCGGTCGCCGCCGAACAGACGCATCAGGTCGTCCTCAAGGCTCAGGTAGAAGCGGGAAGCGCCCGGGTCGCCCTGACGGCCGGCACGGCCGCGCAGCTGGTTGTCGATACGGCGGCTCTCGTGGCGCTCGGTGCCAATGATGAACAGGCCGCCTGCGGCGCGCACCTCGTCGGCCTCTGCGTCAATGGCGGGCTTGTACTGGGCGTACAGCTGGTCAAAGCGCTGACGTGCGGCCAGAATGTTGGCATCGGTGGTCTCACCGTGGCCGTTGGCTTCGGTCAGCAGCAGCTCCACGGCTGCCGGGTCGGCATCCTGCGGGGTGTCGGGGTTGAGCAGGTTCTCGCAGAAGTGCTCCTTGCGCATCTGAGCCTTTGCCATGAACTCGGCGTTGCCGCCCAGCATGATATCGGTACCACGGCCTGCCATGTTGGTGGCGATGGTGATGGCACCCTTTTTACCGGCCTGCGCTACGATCTCGGCTTCGCGCTCGTGGTTCTTGGCGTTCAGCACGTTGAAATCCCGGGTATGGCGCTGTAACATTTTGGCGAGGATCTCGCTCTTTTCCACGCTGACAGTACCCACCAGCACAGGCTGACCGTTCTTGTGGCACTCCATTACCTGCTCGATGACGGCGCGGTACTTGCCCTCCACGGTCTTGTAGATGGCGTCCGGGTAGTCCTTGCGCTGCACCGGGCGGTTGGTGGGCACGCTGACGATGTTCAGGCCGTAGATCTCGGTGAACTCGGTGGCTTCGGTGCGGGCAGTACCGGTCATACCAGACAGCTTTTTGTACATACGGAAGTAGTTCTGGAAGGTGATGGTGGCCAGCGTCTTGCTCTCGGCGGCGATCTTCACGCCCTCCTTGGCCTCGATGGCCTGATGCAGACCCTCGTTGTACCGGCGGCCGATCATCAGACGGCCGGTGAACTCGTCCACGATGATGACCTGACCATCCTTGACCACATAGTCGATATCCCGCTGCATCACGCCGTAGGCTTTGATGGCCTGATCGATGTGGTGGGCAAGGGTCATGTTCTCGGCGGCGGCAAGGTTCTCCACCTTAAAATAGGCTTCAGCCTTTTTGATACCGGCGGCGGTCAGGGTACAGGTCTTGTGCTTTTCGTCCACAACGTAATCGCCATCGGCCTGCTCGTCGGTGGAGACCTTATCTTCCAGCTCCACCACCACGCTCTTGTGCAGGGTGCGTACAAAGCGGTCCACCTGGGTATACAGGCTGGAGGAGTCCTCGCCGCGGCCGGAGATGATCAGGGGGGTGCGGGCTTCATCGATCAGGATGGAGTCCACCTCGTCCACGATGGCGTAGGCGTGGCCGCGCTGCACCATGTTGGCCTTGTAGGTCACCATGTTGTCGCGCAGGTAGTCAAAGCCGAACTCATTGTTGGTGCCGTAGGTGATATCGGCATTGTAGGCGGCCCGGCGGGCATCGCCGTCCATGCCCTGTACGATCAGGCCAACGGTCAGCCCCAGCCAGCGGTAGAGCTTGCCCATCCACTCGCTGTCGCGCTTGGCCAGATAGTCGTTGACGGTGACAATGTGCACGCCCTCACCGGTCAGGGCGTTCAGGTAGGCGGGCAGGGTAGCCACAAGGGTCTTGCCTTCACCGGTCTGCATCTCGGCAATATCGCCGCGGTGCAGGGCAATGCCGCCGGTGACCTGCACCGGGAAGTGCTTCATGCCCAGCACACGCCATGCGGCCTCGCGGCAGACGGCAAAGGCATCCGGCAGGATGTCGTCCAGCGTTTTGCCCTCGGACAGCTGCTGCTTGAACACGGCAGTCTGCGTCTGCAAGTCAGCATCGGACATGGCCTGATACTTGGGCTCCAGTGCCAGCACCTGTTTGGTGATGGGGTTCACCTTTTTCAGCTCCCGGTCAGAGAAGCTGCCAAAAAGTTTTTCAACAAGGGACATAGATCACACCTCATAAATCTTAAAAATCGGGCCGTGATGCGCCCGGAATCGCGCATAACAATACAAGTATATGATACACCAAAGCGGCAGACACGTCAAACCTGCAAGGCTATTTTAGCCCGCTTTTACATGAACTTTCTGTAAAAAGATGCTGCAAGCCGTTCACAGATCCCCCGATCTCCCGGCAGCACACTTTATTTTCGCCCTATCGCTTTTGGGGAAATCGTGGTAGAATAGGACTATCATTGATAGGGAGGGCTGTACTTATGCTCAAACGGCTGCGCACTGCGCACCCCATTCTTTATTGTATCCTGTCTGAGGTGCTGTTCCTTGGCAGCATGGTCGTGTTCAGCCTGCTGGCTACCATCGGACTGGCAGCGGCAGGCGCGGATTTTGACACCATGGACGGCTACCTGTTTGGCTCTGTGCAGGAGGCTGTGGGGCTGGCGGTGGCGCTTTTGCTGCTGGCCCGCACCGGCAGACTTGATCTGTTGCACCGGCGCGGCTGCGGCTTTCTGAACGGAATGCTGGTGGGCATGTACCCGCTGTTCTTCATCGGGTATACGACCGTTGGGACGCTGGCCTTTGACCGCCCGGACACGCCGCTGCTGCCGCTGCCCCGCATCCTGACCTTTATGCTGAACATGATCCTTGTGGGCGTGGCTGAGGAGCTGGTGTTCCGTGGCATCATTGCCCAGACCCTGCTGGAGCGCTACGGCACCGCCCGCGCCGGGGTGTGGAAGGCCTGCCTTGTGTCCGGCGTGCTGTTCGGCGCGGCGCACCTGAGCAATCTGCTCGGCTCGGAACCCTTTGGCGTGCTGATGCAGTGTGTGTTTGCAGCCTCGCTGGGCGTGATGCTGGCCGCCATCTACTTCCGCACCGGCAATCTGTGGGTGACGGTATTCCTGCACAGCGCCATGGACATTGCCGCCATGCTTATCGGCGGGCTGTACGGCACCACCAGCGTGGCCGAGAGCGTGAGCGGCTACGATGCCTCGCGGCTGCTTTCGGTGGCGGTGTACCTGATCCCCACCGTGTTTCTGCTGCGCAAAAAGAAGCTGCCGGAGGTGCAGCTGTACTGGGGCGGCATTGTAAAAAATTAAGGCTTGCGGACAAAAATCTTCTTGCAATCTGCCGGGCAATCTGGTATACTGTATCTGTTACCGTGGTACGGGGCTGGGAGTATGCCCGCTTTTGGGGAATGCCGTTTCCCGCCGCTGTGCCATAGGCAGATAAATTACTTGAAAGAGGTACTGTATTATGAATAAGCAGGAAGTTATGGCCAAAGTCGCTCTGACCGAGAAGGACACTGGCTCCCCCGAGGTTCAGGTCGCTCTGCTGACCGCTCACATCAACGAGCTGAACGAGCACCTGAAGAAGAACCCTAACGATCACCACAGCCGCCGCGGTCTGCTGAAGATGGTTGGCCGTCGCCGCAATCTGCTGGCTTATCTCCAGAAGAAGGACATCGAGCGTTACCGTGCTCTGATCGCAACTCTGGGTCTGCGTAAGTAATTTTAACGGAGGGCAGGTACCGCAAAGGTACCTGCCCTTTGCTTTATGTATAGCTCCATGTATCCCATGCGCACAAAATAGCGGTGGCAGCGTATTGCAGCAGTAAATCGAACGCCCGTGCCTGCGGGCAGGGACGCTGGATTTATTGCTATAATGCGCACGCCACGGCTTTTTGGATAGAACGATCCGAAAAACAAGGAGGCAGAAACAATGGCAATCGAATTTGGTTCCCGCAAAGAGACCTTTGACAACTTCAAGGTCTACGAGACCATGCTGGCCGGCCGCCCGTTCAAGGTAGAAATGGGCAAGATGTGCGGCCTGTCCAATGCCAGCGCACTGATCCGCTACGGCGAGACCTGCGTGATGTGCAACGTGGTCATGAGCCCCAAGCCCCGCGAGGGCGTGGATTTCTTCCCGCTGAACGTGGAGTACGAGGAAAAGCTCTACGCCGCAGGCCGCATTCCCGGCAGCTTTATGCGCCGTGAGGGCCGCCCCGGTGAGCGCGCTATCCTGACCAGCCGCGTGGTGGACCGCCCCATGCGCCCGCTGTTCCCCAAGGAAATGCGCAACGACGTGTGCATCACCATGACCGTCATGAGCCTTGACCCGGACTGCAGCCCCGAGATCGCCGGTATGATCGGCGCTTCTCTGGTGACCGCCGTGTCCGACATCCCCTGGAACGGCCCCATCGGCGGCGTGCAGGTGGGTCTGGTGGACGGCGAGATCGTGCTGAACCCCACGCAGGAACAGCGCAAGGTGAGCGATCTGGCCCTGACCGTTGCCGCCACCATGGACAAGATCGTGATGATCGAGGCCGGTGCCAACGAGGTGGACGAGGACACCATGCTGACCGCCATCAAGACCGCACACGTTGAGATCAAGAAGATCATCGAGTTCATCAACAAGATCGTGGCCGAGCGCGGCAAGCCGAAGATCGACTTCCAGGTTGTGGGTCTGGATATGGACGTGTTCCACGCCATCCAGAATAAGTACCTGGACGATTTCAAGGCCGCTATGGACACCGACGACAAGAACGTGCGTGACGCAGCCCTGCTGCCCATCATGGACAAGATCGCCGAGGAATACCCCGACCTGTCCGCCGCCGATCTGGATCTGGTAAGCTACAAGATGCAGAAGTTCGTGGTGCGCCGCTGGCTGCTGGATGAGGGCAAGCGCGTGGACGGCCGCGGCATCAACGAGATCCGCCCGCTGGCCGCAGAGGTGGGCATTCTGCCCCGCGTGCACGGTTCCGGTATGTTCACCCGTGGCCAGACGCAGGTGCTTACCACCTGCACGCTGGGCGGCACCAAGGACAACCAGTTGATGGACGATCTGACCGACGAGCAGACCAAGCGCTATATCCACCACTATAACTTCCCGCCGTACTCTGTGGGCGAGGCACGCGCACCGCGCAGCCCCGGCCGCCGCGAGATCGGCCACGGCGCACTGGCCGAGCGTGCTCTGGTGCCGGTGCTGCCCTCCTTGGAGGAGTTCCCCTACACCATCCGCTGCGTGTCCGAGGTGCTCAGCTCTAACGGCTCCACCTCTCAGGCTTCCATCTGCGGCTCTACGCTGGCGCTGATGGACGCTGGCGTGCCCATCAAGGCTCCGGTTGCCGGTATCTCCTGCGGCCTGATCACCGAGGGCGAGCGCTGGATGACCATGCTGGACATTCAGGGCGTGGAGGACTTCCACGGCGATATGGACTTTAAGGTTGGCGGCACCCGCAAGGGCATCACCGCCATCCAGATGGACATCAAGATCGACGGCCTGACCTACGACATCATTGCCGAGGCCTTCGAGAAGTGCCGCAAGGGCCGCCTGTATATTCTGGACGAGATCATCAAGCCCGTGATCGCCGAGCCCCGTCAGGAGCTGAGCCGCTGGGCACCCAAGATGTTCAGCATGATGATCCCCACCGATAAGATCAAGGACGTGATCGGTAAGGGCGGCAAGGTCATTCAGGACATCTGCGCCACCTGCAACTGCAAGATCGATGTGCAGGAGGACGGCCATGTGTTCGTCTCCGCCGTGGATCAGGAGGACGCAAAGCGCGCCATCTTTACCATCAAGACCATTGTGGAAGACCCCGAGATCGGCGCCATCTACAAGGGCCGGGTGACCCGCCTGATGAACTTTGGTGCCTTTGTTGAGATCGCACCGGGCAAGGAAGGCCTGGTGCACATCTCCAAGCTGGACACCAAGCGCGTGGAGCGGGTAGAGGACGTGGTGGCCGTGGGCGATGCCATCGTGGTCAAGGTGACCGACATCGACCAGCAGGGCCGCATCAACCTGAGCCGCCGCGATGCCATTCTGGCTCTGGAAGCCAAAAGGGCCGCCCAGCAGCAGTAAAAACATAATACGGACTGCATAAAACAAGAGCCGCTGTACTTTTTGTACAGCGGCTCTTTTGCGTGTACCCCCTCAGGCTCACTGCGTTCGCCAGCTCCACCCAAAAAGCTCCCCCTTCGGGGGAGCTGGCATCGAGCAAAGCGAGATGCCTGAGAGGGTTCGTGCCTAAACCCCACCCGTGAAAAGGCAATTCTGGAAAATCCGCAGATTTTCCAGAATTGCAAATTAAAAAATATATTTTCCGCTGATTATGCGCAGAGCAACGCGGAGCGCATTCAAAATCGTGCTGCGCCCGGCAGGGGAAGGGCACAAAAAATGCTCCCCCTTGCGGGGGAGCAAATTCGGTACACAACGCCACGCTGTGCCGAAAAGAAAGGAGCGCAAAGTCAGTTTTCCTTTTTGCCCTGACGGTTCAGCACCCAGCCTGCGGCAAACAGCAACACGCCGCTGCAGGCCAGCACCGGCACGGGCCAGTTCAACTGGCCGGTCTGGGGCAGAACAGGCTTATCGGGGGTGGAAGGGGAGACCGGGTTATCCGGATTTTCGGGGCTTACGGGGTTGTCCGGGGTGCCGGGACTTACCGGGTTATCCGGTGTGCCGGGGCTCACCGGCGTATCCGGGTTATCCGGCTGCTCCGGGAGATCGGGGGTGTCCGGTGTGTCGGGCGTATCGGGCACATCCGGGGTGTCGGGGGTGTCCGGCGTTTCCGGGATGGTAGCGCCTACCTTGGGGGTGGCGTCCACATCGTAGATCCAGTTGTCGCCATCGGGCATGGGGATGGACACAAGGAAGGGCTTGATGGCCTCGTAGCCGTGGGATGCCTCGGTCTGCACGACCAAGTACAGACCCTGCGGCAGCTTGGTAATGTTGGCATAGCCCTCTTCGTTCACGTCCTGCTGGGCGGCAATGGCGGGCACAGCGGGCAGATACTTTACCAGCTGGTCAGCCAGCGTGCTGTCGGAAAGATCGCCCAGCACGACACCGCAGCCCGTAAAATCGCCGGTATAGTCAAAGTACAGGTTGCCGTTGGTGCGCTTGACGGAGGCCACCTGATACAGGGTAAGCTCGCCGCCGCGCAGGGGCACATCGTTGTGGGTGTCGTACAGACGGACGTGGAGCGAGCCCAGCCGCCCGGACACAAGGCTGGCACTGGTGGCAAACGCCGGCAGGGCGCAGCATACCACAAGGCACACAGCCAGCAGCACAGCTGCCAGACGATGACGCAGATCAATGCTTTTCATGTTCTTCACCTCTCGTTTTCTTGCGTTTGCGTGTGGAAAGCAGCATACCGATCAGCAGGATCAGCAGCATGGGCAGCGCCATGACGGGCGCAACAATGATAGGCTCTATCTTGAGCGCTTCGGCAGTAACACGGATGTGCTTGTACTGATCCGGGGTCTCCACGCGGTGGCCGCGTACCAGCAGGCGGTGGGTGTTGATGCCGTAGGGGGTGCAGGTCATCAGGGTGACGTAATCCTTGCCTTCGGTGATCTTCAGCTCGTCGGTCTCGGTGGGCAGCACGATGGAAATTTTGTCCACCTCGTAGGTGAGCACCCGGTCCAGCACGGTGATGGTAAAGGTATCACCCACTTCCAGCTGGTCGAGGTTGGTAAACAGCTTTGCGCTGGGCAGTCCGCGGTGCGCCGAGATGACCGCGTGGGTGCTCTCGCCGCCCACCGGCAGGCTGGTGCCCTCCAAATGTCCGGCGGCGATCTGCAGTACGCCGTCGCTGGTGCCGTGGTAGATGGGCAGCTCCACGCCGATTTTGGCGATGGTGATGTAACCCATAATGCCCGTGCCGGTAATATCCAGCGTGTCGGCGTAGCCGGTAAGCTGATCCGGGCGGTAGAGCGCGTACTCGTTGGCGGCCACCTGTGCGTTAAAGGCATCGGCGGCGTCAAAGTAGGCGCTGTAGTCGGCATCGGTCAGATTGTCCACATCCTCGGCATAGGTGGCCACAGCACGGGACTGATGCAATTGGTTGACGTAATCGCTGAGGGTGGGGTATAACATCACGGATAGACCCACGAAAAAGACGAGGATCAGGATGATGGTGCTTTTGTTCTTTTTCATGGGCTACTCCCTAATGTTATAAGGATAGGAGCGGGGGCCTTGCAGCCCCTTTGCTCCGGGTTCTTGGGGGAAATGGAGCTTACTTGTTCTCCATGCGCTTCTTGGTGACCAGCAGAACGATGGCCGCAACCATCAGGCCGCCGCCGACCACATAGAACAGGGTAGTGCCGATGCCGCCGGTGGAGGGCAGGGTAATGCCGCCGGCTTTTTTGTTGATGATTTTATTATTCAGGTTGGATTCACCGGACAGATTAACATTGTGTTCGTCGTGCGTTGCAGAAATGACGATTTTAGTTTTGTCACAGGCACTGTAACCGGTGGGAGGGGTGGTTTCCTTCAGGTAGTAAGTACCGGCGTCCAGACCCTTAACGTTAAACTGGCCCTTGTCGTCAGAGAACATTTCTTCGCCATCTTCAGTTCCAAAGTAGCGAGAGTAAGTGCCGTCAGCATTCTTTTTGAGCTTGATCTCATCTTCATCATTGCAAGCTTCACCGCTGTACAGACGGAAGCCAGCGCCCTCCAGCTTGTTGTTCTCGTTATCATCATCGTGATACTTGGTGTTGTTCAGCTGGTAGGTGTACACACGGACTTCGCTTTCGGGAGTGAAGCCCCAGTATGCGCTGTTTCTGGGGTTATTAGAGTACTGGAGCTGTACTTTGTTTTTGTTATCGGTAGAGCCACTTGTAGTATTGACAGCGGCTTTGTCGTTCAGGTGTGCAGTATAGGTGACCGTAATAGTAGCGCCGTCATTCAAATTGAACCTTGGATCTTCAACACAGGTTTTGACATCAGGAATGCCTACCACAAAATAGTTATGACTTTCAAGATCGGTAGTATCAATGGTATACTTCGAAGAATCGCCGGTGATATCATAGGGAATGCCCTTGGATTCAATGACTACACTATCGAGTCTGTCATAAGTAATGCCCTTGGACAAGGTATCATTGAACAAAACAGCGTACTCGTCATAGTAATCGTAAGCACGGCCATTGTCTCTGCTTGCGGGCAAGGTAGCAATCAGCTTGAACTGGAACTCTTCGTTGATCGCATGGTCAGCGCTGGAACCAAAACCTGCTTCGTTGGTGCCATCCTGATCGTCATAAACTTCCTTCTCAACATAGGGCTTTACAACCTTATGATTAACTAAAACGACATAGGGTGCTTGGGGAACATTCAGCAGGAAGAAGGAATTGTAGGCATGATAGAAATCGCGAAGGTTAAAGTAGGTAGTATCAACGATCAGATAATAACCTGACTCTGGAATGTTGATGCCACCGGTGTGATCTGTAATGACGGGTTTCGGGTTTGCATTGGCATCCGGGTAGAGATAGTGGCATACAACGCGCGCAAAAGCGATGCTGTAATCATCGGAATTATGCCATTTGCTGATAACCGCAAGAACGTCCTGAGCAGTGAAATTAGTTTTAAACTCACCGCCGATGGTAGGATCTGCCGTCAACTGCGCCAGAAACTCGTCAGGCTTAGTGATGCTGCTGCCCCACCCAACGTTGGAAAGCGTCTCATTGTCCTTACTAATAACACCCTTGAAGATCTGGAAAGCGATGTAATCGTGGTTTTTGTTGAGGTCCTCCTCAGTCTCCCAAGTGTTGTATGCAAACGCCGGGATCGCCATGGCGCACACCATGGCAACTGCCAGCAGCGCAGCCATGAGTTTTTTCATTGCTTTTTTCATGAAAAAAGCCCCTTTCTTTTCTGCCCCTTGCCGCCCCCCTGCGTTTTGCACAGGGGGTAGGGGTGTAGTTTTGTTTGGTCTATCGCGTAAACTTTGCGCTGGGCGGGCGGGGGCTCAGCCCCGGCACGCCAGCAGAAAAGTGCAGTTTAGTCATCTGCTCTCCCTTCGCGTCTGCGCTTGCGGTGGATAAAACTATATGCCAGCGCGGTCAGCATCATTGTGCCGCCCACGGCTGTATACGGGAGTGTACCGGTGCCGCCGGTAGAGGGGAGAACGTAGTCAGAGTTGTCATTGGGGGTGTTTTCGCAGTAGTAGTAGAAGCTGCCAAACATCTGCCCTTCAGCCAACTTGTACTCGCTAAAGGTATCTGTACTCTTAAAGTCGGGAACGCCAGAGGCCGTGTAGCTGTGACTATTGTCAGAAATTACAAAATAATGGTAATTATTCGGTGTCCGATAACCATCAGGCGCTTGTGTTTCCTTCAAGCGATAGAAGGTGTTAACGTCCAGACTGCCAAGCGTTACGTTGCCGCTGGTGCTGGTCGCGCAGTTGCCGACATTATCCCAAGAGGTTCCGTTATACTTTTCCAGACTGAACTCTGCACCGGGCAGAACCTTGTCTGGCGTGCCGGAATACTTGACGATGGTCAAGCGGTTGGAGTTGAAGTCGATACCGGCAGAAGCTCCCGAACTGGAAGTAAATTTGGTGTTCGAATCCTCATAGCTCCACTTGCCATTCAGTTTTGCAGTGTTCTCAAAGGTGAAGGTAATGCCTTTAACCAGACCTTCCGTATTAACTCGGTAATGGAAAACCAGCACAAGCGGGGTGCTATCGGGTACCATTGTCCATGCCTTAAGCTGGTGGCTGCTATTGCTGCTGTACTTGGAATAGTAGGTGGACGTGTCAACGTTATTTCCGGCGGCATCGTCATCAAACTTTCCGGCTACACAGGTAAGGTCTGCACGCCATGTGGTTGCTTCCAGCGTACCATCTGCCTGCAGCTTGGCATCAAAAACAGAGATGCCTTCCAGCGTTACACGCTTGGTACCAGACCCATCAGCCCACAAATCAGAGGGCACGGTCATGACGTCTTGCAGATCCATGTCGGTGCCATTGTTCAGCGTTGCACCGTAGGGGTTCAGCTTGACCTGATAGGTCAAAAGACCGGTGGTTTCGTCAAAAGTACCGCTCTTGCCAACAACTCTGCGCGTAACTGTTTCGGTAAAGGAGGTATCGCCGATCTTTTCGCCTTTGCGCTCGAACGTTGCATGGTTCGTAAACTTTGCGGTATTGTTCTCGTCCCAGATGTCATGACAGGTAGTATCCAGCGTGGTGTCGTAGGTGATAAAGATATGGCTTTGGATTTTTTTCTTAACATTGTCTGTATAGCTGAATGCCTCCGGCGTCATGGTAATGACCATCTTGGTAGAGCCGTCTGCCAACTTGTTTACAGCAACTGTATAAGAGGTAGTGGACGGGGAAGCGCCATTGCAGTTGATTTTAACGCTGTTTTCGTCCAGAACCAGACCCTTGGGTATGGTATCGGTAATGACCCATTCATCGTCATCGATCCATTCGAGAATTCCTTTTTCGTTGATCTCAATCGTCCAAGGCAGCTTTGCGCCGGGCTGCAGGGTAGTGCTGCCGTTGCCGTTCTGAACATTATTCCAATTAAACTCACCGGCATACTTGTAGAAGTATTGAATCATGTCGGAGGTTTTGTTGACCTTCTGCTCAGCAGATACAGTGCTGCCGTCGTTGATGTAGCAGATGTTTTCTACAGCTGCACTGCTGCCGGGCAGGGAATCGATCTTGACTTTTGTTGCGTAGGTGATGGTCAGCGGGCCGGTCACACCGGAGCCTTTGAAGTTGATCGTAAACAGACCCAGATCTTTGCCATAGTCATCTTTTTTGCCGGAATCAGTCCATTCTGTGATCTTCACACTCTCGGTGACGTCGTGGCCGTCTTTGTCTGTTACCTTGATAGAGCTAAGATCAATCTCCTGTGCCTTGTAGTTCTTTTTGGCATTATTATCCCAGAACGTACCGCTATAATCGTAGTAAATATAGCTGTCGACGTTTTCCGCGTTGATGGTGCTCTTCCACTGCAGGGTGGCCTCTGTACCATTATTAGTCGGCTCACCAACTGCCTCTTTGGTAAGAACATCTGAGTCGATGTGGACAGTGCCTTCAGAGCTGCTGTCCAGCCCACCGCCCTCCAGATTGCCGGTGTTTTTGACATCCAGACCGGTCAGAGGGATAGCTTTTGTGACCCTTGTCTGGTAGGTGATCTCATACTTGTTGAAGCCTAGCTCAAGGTTGTAGGTGAGTTTGTGGTCTGTACTGTTGTAGACATCTGTTGGTTTGGTCTTGGTCTCATTGCCGTCTGCATCGGTCTTTTTGACCTTGAAAGAATTGGCAACAAATTCCTGATTTGTGTCGATCGTATCGGTAAATTTAGCGTTAGCAGGCAGATAACGCATGACGTCACCGTTGTTGATCTTGACAGTCCATGTGATGATCTCGCCGTCTTTGCTGAGCTTGCCCGATTTTTCAATATCCTTTGTTTTGATAGAGGTGGAAGTACCTTCTACATCATCACCAAATTTGATAAAGTTTTTTAAATCGTCCCCGTTGTAACTTGTGCTGCCAAAATTATCAGCCTTGACGCGGTAAGTGATGGTATAGGTGCCCTTTTGCAGGGTCTGACCACTAGTGCCCAAGGTGATCATTTTGCCCGTACTACCTGTGGTATCTGCCCAAGAAATGTCGGGCGCAGAACCATCCGGGCCAGTAACTTGGAGGAAGGTGTCAACATAGTCGAAGGTGACCCCGGACGGATTTGTGAGTGTATCGGTCAGCGTCAGGGGGGCTGCTCTGTCCTCCTTCAGGGTAAGTTTTACAGTGTAATCAACGTAAGCATTCTTGCCGTCGTACTTAAGCCCGGCAGATTGTTTATCCAGACTGAATTTCTTTTCCTCGCCGGGCGTGGTGCTTTCTTCGCGCTTAATATAAATGGTGACCTTTGCTTTTTCGTTGACCTTAAACTCATTGCTCCCGCCGGTCGTGACCTTGGTTTGGTCCCACCGGAAATCAAAGTTGACTGTACTTCTGACCTTGGTGGTATTCGACACCTGATCCTGATGAATAAAATCACGGTCATAGGTGAACAGGACGTACCACTTACCGTTTTCCTTTACAAACTGGTAGGTGCCACAAACGCTGCCCTTTGGACCGGTATAGTTCGGATCGATCAAGTCGCCAGTTTCCGAAGCAACGCTCTGCAAGTCAAAAGCCTCCGGCAAAGCTACTTTAACCTTGTAGTCATGGCTTGCAATGTCCTGAGCCGGAATATCCTTCAGTTCAAGGTAGCCGTGCATTTGGTCAGTGACAACGCTGGTGGCAACATCAACGTATTGGCTGCCCTGCTGCTTCTGAATCTTGAAATCAGTAACATAATTAGTACCGTCCAAGGCAGAGCCAACGGTCGTGGTGCTTACGGTCGTGGGCTCACCCGCCAGCGTAAGCATATCGGGGGCTTTCAGTGCGCCGTCAACGGCAGAGGAGAGCATCTCGTCTGCGTACTGGGCGGCGGCAACATCCACCACGGCCAGAACCTCGGCGTTGGAAAGGGTGACCTCAGCCACCTTGCCGTCCACGTCGCCGGAGATGACGGTCAGGGTGTTCTCGTCCGCCTCGCTCACGATGCCCACGGTCTCCACGGGCTGAGCGTCAGTCACGGTGGTGGTCTGCGGCTCGGCAGCGGGGGATGCCACGCTGGGGATAAGGGTGTCCGCGCCGGATGCAGAGGTGCCGGTGCTGTCCACCGGCTTTGCGGCGGGCTGCTCCGGGTTGGCGGTGTCGGGGAGATCGGGGGTGATCATGCTGTCGGCAGCGGGGGCGTCCTCGGCGGCGGGGGCGGTATCCAGCGCAGAAGCGCCGGAAGTTTCAAGCTCTGCGCCGTTCTCACCCTCAGCGTCCATGCTGAACAGGTCGTCCAGATCGTCCGCTGCACCATCGGCGCTGCTGTCCACAGCCACGGTGCGGGTGACGTACTTATTATAAATAACGATGTCGCCCACATTGGCGGCGCTGCCGTCCTCGCCGTCCAGCAGCCAATCCATGTCGCTCATGGAGCTGCGCAGGGCAAGCACGCTGGCCTCCTGCGGGATGGCGCTCTGGGGGATACCGGCGTACTTCAGGCAGTAGGAGAGGAACATCACGTCCCACTCGCCGTAGGGGTTGCCGTAAGACTGGCCGTAGCGGGAGTAGTAGTGCAGGGTCACGCCGTCTGCGGGGTCGATCTCGAAGTTTTTCTCGCTCTGCTCGTAGCCCAGCTGGGTCTTTGCCACGCTGAGCAGGTCCTCGTCCCAGTTGCCGGTCATCACGGCCTCGGCGTTGGCGGCCTGCCACTCTTCGGGGGTCTCAACGTCGGCGGAGGTGTCGCTCAGGCAGGCTACGGTGTGGTGATGCTCCGGCAGGGGGCAGGTAAGCACTTCCTCGTAGCAGGCGTCAGTGTGGTGGTGGTAGATGGGCTCCACGGTGTCCACCGTCGGCTCCAGTGCCACAGGCTCGGCCACAGCCATAGCCGCCAGCTCGGCGCTCTGGGTGGGCTCCACCACTTGCTCCACAAGCTCGCCCTCTTCCAGTCCACAGGTCAGCTCGTACTCGGTGGTATAGCAGTTTTCATCGTGGGTATGCTCAAATTTCTCGCAGATCAGGGTGCCGTCCTCGGGGTCGAAGCAGTCGTCACCGTGGACGTGCTCTTCTTCCATGCAGGTCAGGGTCTGCACCTCGGTGTAGCAGTCCTCGGTGTGCTCGTGGGGCACAAACTCGATCTGCGGCTCCAGTGCCAGCGGCGCGGGCTCAGCCTCAACGGTGGGCTGGCTGGTCGCAGCAGCGGCGGCCACCTCGTCCGCATTTTCAAGCTCGCCTTCCTCGTAACCGCAGATGAGCACCTTGGTGTAGCAATCTGCGGTGTGGGTGTGCTCCTCCTCGCCGCACTGGTACTGCGCGGTCATCGAGATGCCCACGCCATGCAGCTGCCAGTTGACGAACAGGGTGGTGATCATGGCAAGTGCCAGCACAAATGCGGTGTAGCGCCGCAGGGTGTGCCGGTTCTCGCGGAACCGCTCCATGTACGTTTTAAGAATGTCGTTCATAACGAAATACCTCCTCCCGGGGTCAATGGATCAACGAGAAGCTGGACAAGGGCCATATCCGCAGGAAAACCCTGCCCACGATCTGGCTTTTTTCAACGCAACCTATCACGCTGCTGCGGCTGTCGATGGAGGTGGCACGGTGGTCGCCCAGCACGAAGTAACGGTTTTCCGGCACCTGATAGGGGAACCGGATGTCGCATTCGCCCACGGTCAGCGCGTCCACATAGGGTTCGTCCAGCGCCACGCCGTTTACCGAGACTACGCCGTTCACGTCCATATCGATCACATCACCGGGCTGCCCGATGATGCGCTTGAGCAGCAGCTTGTTCTGCCAGTAAAACCCGCACAACTCGCCGTTTTCAATGTGGTTGGATTTTACCAGCAGGATAATGTCTTTATCATTTAATGTAGGGTACATGCTGTCGCCGGAGACCTGAAGCACCGGCAGAAACAGCGTAGCCAGCAGCACGGCTGCTGCGGCCACCACCACCAGAATATAGATCGTACTGCGCAGCACCCGCTGGTAGCGGCTCTGGTACGCAAGACGCTCACGTTCTGCGGCCACTTCCTCGGTGGAAGGGATGGAAGCGAACCGGATATCGCGTTTTTTCATGTTTCCTCCGAAGGCAGACCGTCGGTGCTGTGGTATTGGTCCAGCAGATCGTTGGCCTTGCGGTCAAATGCCTGCCAGCGCTGCTGCACCTCCTGCTCGGCCTGCTCCACCATGGCTTTGCAGTCGGCCTCGGTCTGGGTGCGTTTTTGCGCGGCGGCGGCAGTCATGGCGTCGCATTCCTGCTGCGCCTGCGCTTTCAGGCTGTCGGCGTCTGCCTGTGCCTGCTCCAGAATGCGCTTGGCCTCGCTGCGCGCCTGCGAAAGGGTATTGGCGGCGGTGGCGTTGGTGTCCGCAAGACTGGCCTGCACCGAGTGCAGATAGTCATCGGCGGCGGCCTGCGCGGCGGCGAACACGTTGTTCAGCTCCAGCGCGGCCTGCGCGATGGAACCGGCGCTTTCCAGCCGCAGCTGCCGGTCCTGCAGCTGCGCGGTAAGCGCGGCGTTCTGCGCCTTGAGCTGGTCCTCGCTCTGCTTCAGCGCATAGATGATCTCTATCAGTTCAGCGCGGTGCATCCGCCGCAGTTCACGATCTGCCATTTGTGTACATACTCCCAAATCATAAAGAACGAAAAGGTTTTCGAAGATTACGAAATTACTTAACAAAAATACCTGAAAAAACGCTTGCCGCCACGATTTTTTACGCGGTCTGAAGGGCATTTTATAAACAACCTTATTCTAGCACACCCACTGTAACAGTAATATAACAAATCAGATACAAAATCAAGAGATAAAGCTGAAAAAATATCGCATTTTTTTGCTTTATATATTAAAAATGTCCAAAAAACGGCCACTGACCCCCAAAAAACTTAAAAAGGCTGTTCACAATTCTGGAACGTGAAGTTCTGCGCAGTAATGCACTGAATTACAGCGTGTACGAAAAACGGGAGCCGCACTTTTCGAAAAAAGCGCGGCTCCCGGATCTGAACTTTGGGGTGATGCTTTTACTTGCCGAAGCTGCCCAGCAGGCTGTTCAGCGATACAAAGGACTGGTAGATGACGTTAACGTTGTTGATGATGGAGCTTGCACCGGAGAAGATGCGGGCAATGTAGTTGAACACCTTGCCAACGTCCAGGAAGGCCTGATAAGCGTTGCTGGTGCCGCCGTCCAGATAGGTCATCTCCTCGGCTTCGATAGCGGAATAGCTGGCGGGCATTTTCATGGTAGAAGTAGTCATGGTAAGATCCCTTTCTTCAATGGTGTCATTGTGTTTACAGCAGTGTTCAGAACATGGTGGCGACCAGCAGGGTAGTAAGCAGGGCACCGGCCACAAGGGCAGGGCCTACATACTTTTGCCACTGGGTGGCGGCAGGCTGGGTGGTGGGCTGCGGCACGGTAGAAGTACCGGCCTTGGCAGTCCAGTGGGCGTAGATGGTGGCGTCGGAGGTGAACACGGTGGAGGTGGTCACCTTGCTGCCGCCCACCGGCTCGGTGTACCAGCCGTCAAAGGTGTAGCCCGTCATGGTAGGCTGCTCGGGCGTGCTCTCCAGTTTGCCGGACAGGTTCGTGTAGGTTACCACGGTGGAGCAGATGCCGCCTTGGGCATCCATACCAATGGCGTACACGTTCTCTTCCTTTTTGCTCCCTGAAGTTTTGTCGGCGGCAAATGCAGCCGGCAGTGCGCAGCACAGCAGCGTGAACAGGCAAAGCCCGACCACCAGCGTTTTCAGGAATTTTTTCATGAGATCCCTCGCTTTCCTTCACAAAGATGGAGACACTGCCCCGCCCGGGGACAGCCCGGACATCGGCGTAGTTTCTTCAACTTATTTTTATCACATCCAGTGTACCAGAATCGCAACAAAAAATACAGTCTTTTGAGAAAATAATAAGAAAAATCAGGAAAAAAATAAATTTCACCTTTGCAATATGAATCTTGTGCCCCCTGCGGACTGTGTTTTTTGAAAAACGCATCCCGCAAAACTTGCCTTTCGTAAAAACATGGAAGGATATGGAAAACGCAGGGCCCCGGCCGCAAAGCCCAAAAAACGACTCAAACCGCCGCAAATGCGGCAGACAACGCACGGAAAAAAGCTGCAAAAATGCGGCGCACCTCTTGTGGAACAGCGGAAAATATGCTATACTATTTTGCATGATGCGCCATCGCCAAGCGGTAAGGCAGGGGACTTTGACTCCCCCATCGTAGGTTCGACTCCTGCTGGCGCAACCAGAAGAAGGCCGCTGCACAGTTTCCTGTGCAGCGGCCTTCTTTATTTTTTGTTCTCCGGCAGCTTGAAGTAGCCGCGGTATTCGTCCGAGTAGATCTTGCTGCCCATACGGCTCACACCGCCGTACAGGTGGGTGCGCATCAGCGGCTCGATGGCGTCCAGATCCTTCTCACGCAGGATGCGCAGCATCTCGGCGTGCTCGCTGACGACGCTGGACACGTTGCGTGCACCCACGATGTCCAGACGGATAAAGCGGGAGTAGTCTGCCTGCGGGCGGGTCATCTGCTCCCAAAGGTACTCCTTGCTGGTCTTGTGGAACCAGTACTCGTGCATGGCAAGGTCGCGGCTGAGGAAGTGGTTGAAATCAAAGTTCTCCGGGTCGTGGCGATCCGCAGCGGCTTCCAGCAGCATATTATAAAGGTGTTCCACCGCAAGGATCTCCATGGGCGAGCAGCTCTGCACAAAATCCCGGAACACCATGCCCTCCACCGCAACACGCTGGAAGATGAGCTGGTCCACCACGCCGGTGTCGATGGCGGTAACAATGGTGCCCTTGCAGGGAATGATCTGCACAAAGCGGTTCTGCTCCAGCCGCTGCAAAACGCTGCGGATAGGAGTGCGGGAAACGCCGAACCGCTTGCACAGCTGGTTTTCGCTCAGCGCTTCCCCGGGCAGGATCTTCAACGCGCAGATCTCGTCCTCGAGAATATGATAGAGCTCATCAGTGTGCTGTAATGTAGCCATAGTTGTTCTCCATTTATCCGGTAAATATAAGCTTATTATCATTGTACCGTTCCGGCGGCAGAATGTCAATGCTGGAATGGAACTTAATTTGAACACTTGTATACAAGTATGCGTGCTCGCGCACGGAACTGTTCCTGAAACTGGAAAACTGATATACCACTTTGCAATGCGGGAAAAGTGCTGATGAAATGCCGCAATCAAGTGACTGCTGTACCAAATGCACAAAGAAAACAGGAAATAACTATCAAATTGCTATAATTGCAAGGCGCTGTGCTTGTTTCGCGGTAACGCGGCGAAATGATATGCTGTATACAGGATTTTACTAAAAAAGCTGAAAGGTCACACACCCCGCAGATACCGGCTCGTCCCCGGCAAATACAACAGGGTATGTGCCTTTTTGTGTATCGGCTTGCTTTGCCGCACAAAAGGCGGTAAACTGGGTACAGACAAAATGCCCGAAAAGGAGAAACGACATGGCATACACAAAGGCTGACCTCAAGCACGACCTTGTAGCAATGGGGCTGACAGGCAACGAGACCATCCTGATCCATTCCTCCATGAAGTCCATCGGCCCGGTGGAGGGCGGCGCAGACACGGTTCTGGACGCATGGATGGAGTTTTTTGCGGAGGGCTTGCTGCTGCTGCCCACCCACACATGGCGGTTCATCAACGAGGAAAACCGAGTGTTCGATGTACGCCGCAGCCCGTGCTGTGTGGGCATTCTGCCGGAGCTGTTCCGGCAGCGCCCCGGGGTGGTGCGCTCGCTGCACCCCACCCACAGCATGGCGGCTTACGGCAAGGGGGCGGCTGCGTATCTGGAAGGAGAGCTGGACGCCAACACCCCCTGCACTCCCGGCGGCTGCTACGACCGGCTGCGGGCAGCCCACGGCAAAGTGCTGCTGCTGGGGGTCACCCACGCCCGCAACACCTTTATCCATAGCGTGGAGGAGGTACTGAACGTGCCGAACCGCCTGACCGACAAGCCCCTGCAGATGACCGTGGTGGACGAAGCCGGGGCGCAGCACACCGTCTATATGCGCCGCCACTACAACGCACAGCAGCCGCACATCTCGGAGGATTTCGTCAAGCTGGAACAGGCGTATCTGGACTGCGGCGCAGCCCGGAACACAAAATTTGGCGATGCAAGATGCATTTTGTGCGACGCCGAGGGGCTTTTCCGGGTCACCCGCCATGTTCTTGCCCCGAACCCCGAGGCCTTTGTCACCGAGCCGGTCATTCCGCCGGAGCGCTGGCAGAAGATAATTTTATAATGCAATGCCGGGCAGCTTGCAGCTGCCCGGCATTTTTTACTTTTTGCTCAGCAGAAGCGGATACGGTACTCCCGAGGGGTGCAGTGCTTGATCTCCCGGAAGGTCTTGATAAAGTAGCTGGCGTCCGAAAAGCCGCATTCCAGCCCCACCTCGCCGGTCTTGAGCCGGGTGGAGCGCAGCAGCTCGGTGGCTTTTTCCACCCGGAACTGCTTGACGTACTGGATGGGCGTGATACCCAAAAACTGCCGGAAACTGCGCAGACAGGCACTTTCGCTCAGGGCAACGCAGTCGGCCAGTTTTTCCACGGTCAGCTCCTCAGCGTAGTGCTCCTCTACATAGCGCAGCATCTGCTTCATCCGCTCCGAGGCGATCTGCTCCTGCTCCGATACCTTCACCTTGCCGCTGACGCATTGGGTAATGAGCAGCCGCAGGGTAGCGGTAAGGTGGTAGCGCACCCGGTTCTCGTAGTCAAAGGGCTCGTCCGCCACGCCCTTCCACGCCTCCCGCAGGCAGAGCAGTACCTGCCGCTGCCATGGTACGGCCTCGTCCAGCAAAAAGAAGGGCGGCGTGCCCGGCTGCAAAAGCGGCCGGATGAGTTTTTGCCAGAATACGGTGTCCATGCCGCCGACAAGCCGGGGCTGGAACACGCCGGAGTGCAGCAGCGCCCTGCCCTCGGCAGGCTCTACCGCGTGCAGCGCCCCGGAGTTGATGAACACCCCCTGCCCGGTCTGCAGAGTCAGCCGGGTCTTGTTCACATCTACATGGATGGGCCCCAGTGCCGCCAGAATGAACTCAAATTCCTCGTGCCAGTGCCACGCCACCGAAAAACAGGAAAGATCCTCGGCGTAACAGGCGATAGGGAACAGTGGGCTGCCGTGCTGGGTCTGCTCCCGCCCGGCGGCATCGGCCACCACGGCAGTAGCGCTGGACAGCCCCACCCGGCCGCTGGTATAAGAGGCACAGCTTGTCTGATATGCCATATTCACCAATTCCTTTCCGCAATACTTTGAATGTTTTTTATCAATGCCGGTTTTGTTGCATATACTATACGGTTCTGTTCTATTATTTACGATTGTTTTGTGGTATTATCCTATCAGAGCTTCCAAGCTCAGTATAACACCAAGGCAGCCGGGACGCAAGCTGTGCAAGCGTTTCCACTGCCGGGCAAAACCGCTATTCTCCCGCCGCCTGTCCAAAGAGGACTGGACGGCAAGTGTAACATAAACCATTTCATCAAGGAGGTATTCCTATGCTTCGGATCGAGTATTTTGATAAGGAACGTTTCATGCGCCAGCTTTCTGCCAGCCACGGCAGCGTGCTGCTGCATCTGGACAACGGCAAGACCTGCGACCTGAAAAAGGACACTACCGCACGCTCCATGCTGCAGATGATGGACACTGCCCCCAAGAAGGGCTTTGACCTCACCGTGACCGACCCCGCCGACGTGACCGGCTTCCTGCGCTATATGCTGGAGGCAGGCCGCACCGAGCGCGTGGCCGGCTGAGTAATGCCAATCTCTTATCCCAATAAGTGTCACAGCAAAAGCAAAACGCCTGCCCCGGTCATGCCGGGGCGGGCGTTTTGCTCATTTTACCGGAAAGCTTGCGCGGGCGGGCAGTCTGTGGTAAGCTGAAAGCAGAAAAAACAAGATGGAGGGAACGACTATGAACCTGAAGGAAGCATTCCGCTACCAGAACAAGCTCCAGTCTCTGCTGGACGAGGCGCAGGGCATTCTGGATTGCGATGCCAACGTGACCAAGGTGGCCAACACCTATCTGCGCCATAAGGTGATGCCCGAGGCCGAGGACGAGACCGTTATGGACGTGGCACAGACCGAATATGCAGAGCAGATCACCGACGTTGCCCGGTTCATGATCTATCTGCTGGAGGAGAAGAGCCGCCTGTTTGCCGCTATCCGCAAGGCAAAGGATGCGCTGGACATGGATATGGACAGCGAGGTCAGCCTGAATGCCGCGCGGCAGAGCATTGCCCGCACCTTCAAACGGATGAACGACCTGCGCAGTTCTGAGCAGCTGCTCTCCGGCGGGGGCACCGGCTACCGCTTCAACGCTGAGGGCAACCAGATCTCCTACTGCTGCGATGTGAAGCGGGTGACCACCATCAACTACGACCGCAAGGTCATCCATGCCGCGCTGAGCAAGCTGAACCGGCAGGCAGACGAAACCTCCAACCGGCTGGACCTCTGCCTTGTGACCTCCAAGGTAGACTACACTGTCCCCTTTGATGTGAACGCCAGCTTTGCCGAAGCCTTTGAGATCTATCTGGAAAACGCCAAAAACTAAATGATCGTTCCACCGGCTATTTTGGGTGCGGCAAGCGCCGGGTGCACAGCTGCCGGTTCGGGTGCAGATGAACTATAACGCTGCACATTTCCGCAAGGAAGTTTTGGTACGGCTCACCTTACGAGCCAGCTAGTATGAAAAAATCTTGCGTTCGGCTTTTCCGCCACCGCCAGACGCTTTTTCGCCGAAACCGTCCCTTGCTTTTTCCCGCATTCCTGCTTTTGCGCTTACGTCTCCATGGGCAGGCAGGCAAGCCACCCTTCATGAATTTTGCCCGCAGATTTTGCGGGCGCACACCTTCTGTGTGCCGGGCGGGCGCTTTGCGCCCCTGTGCACACAAAAAATGGCAGCCGTCCCTGCGCTTGCCGTATCCAAAATAGCCGGTGGAAAACCAAAACCGGAGGTATGAGCTATGAAAAGGTGTAAGCTGTTTTATCTCATCGGGCTGCTGTTTTTTCTTGCTGCGGCGCTGAACTTTGTTACCGGAGGGGATCACGCTACGGCAGTGGTATGGCGCTGCCTTGGCGCTACCTTTTTGTTGCTAGGGTGTTCGCAGCAGAAAAAATAAAGCAGCAAGCCGGCCCCGGCGGGAAAAGAACTACCGGGGCTGCAATTCTTTGCGGGGCTCGTTCGTATTCCAGATAAAGGAACTGAATTTCGACAAAAGACGAGGTGCGAGTATGTCAACGAAACCAATCAGCCCCACTGCCGCGACCCGCTTTGACCTGAGCGCAGCGGCCCTTCATATCCTTGCCATGGCGCTGATGCTGATGGACCACCTGTGGGCGACGTTACTGCCCGCGCAGGAATGGCTGACCTGCGCCGGGCGCTTGGCCTTTCCCATCTTTGCCTTTATGGCGGTGGAGGGCTACTTCCACACCCACGACCTGAAAAAATACACCCTGCGTCTGCTGCTGTTTGCCCTGCTTTCGGAAGTGCCCTTCGACCTGATGTACGGCGGCACATGGTTCTACCCGGTGCACCAGAACGTTATCTGGACGCTGCTTTTGGGCATTCTGGGCATCCATCTGATGGAAACCGTGCGCAAAAAGCAAAAAACAGGACTATACCTGCTGGTATCCGCCCTTGTGGTGGTGGCGGGCGCGGTGCTGGGCACGCTGGGCATGGTGGACTACTACGGCGCAGGGGTGCTGACTGTGTTCATCTTCTACTTTTTTCACGGGCACGGGCGCAAGTGGTGGTGTCTGCTGGGGCAGCTGGCTGCGCTGTACTGGGTCAACGTGGAGCTGCTGGGCGGGCTTATGTACCCCATTCAGCTCTTCGGCATGGACTTTGAGCTTTGCCAGCAGGGGCTGGCGCTGCTGGCACTGGTGCCCATCTGGCTGTACCGCGGTCGGCAGGGCTACCACAGCAAGCCCTTCCAGTATGCCTGCTACGCCTTTTACCCCATGCACATGCTGCTGCTGGTTCTGGTGCTGAATTTCGTGAACCGGTAAGGAGAACGGAGCGCTCCAAAGGCATTTTTATGCGTGGAGACGTAGAGGCAGATCACCGCTGAAATGGCCAAAGCGCATGCGGAAACTATTTCAATATCCCGTCGGTACAAGGCCGCTGCACAAACTCTGTGCGGCGGCTTTTTTTGCGGCAAAAACCGACACTTGTTCACAAAAAGTTCAGCCTTTTGAGCAAAAAATACTATTTTTTTCGTGTAAAATAGACAATACGGATTGAATGCCGCCCGCGATTGGATTATAATAATAGTGTATGCAAAAACGCATCTGCTGCTTTTTTATGATTTTTTATCGCTTGAAAACAGCGTAGCTGCGCGATGCGGGCTACTGAAAAGAGAGAGCTGCCGTTGCGGGTCTTTGCCGCAAACGGCTTGTTTGCCATAGCAGCCGGGGCGTTATGTTCCGGTTATTTGTCCTTAGGAGGAAAAACAAGGTGAGAGTAGGTCTTGACATCGGTAGCACCACCATCAAGTGCGTGGTGCTGGATGAACATGATGAACTGCTGTATTCGACATACGAGCGACACTATAGTCATATTCTGGAAAAGGCGCAGGAGCTGCTGCGCCGCATTGATGCCGAGCATCTGCATGGCCGCAAGGCGCTGCTCAGCATCTCCGGCTCTGCCGGTATGGGCTTGGCCGACAGCTGCGGTGTGCCCTTTGTGCAGGAGGTATTCTCCACCCGCGTGGCGGTCAAGCGCTTTATGCCAAAGACTGATTGTGTCATTGAGCTGGGCGGCGAGGATGCCAAGATCCTGTTTTTGACCAACGGCACCGAGGTGCGCATGAACGGCAGCTGTGCCGGCGGCACCGGTGCTTTCATCGACCAGATGGCTACTCTGCTGAAGATGAGCGCCGAGGAGATGAACAAGGCTGCCGAGCAGGCACAGCGCACCTATACCATCGCCAGCCGCTGCGGCGTGTTCGCAAAAGTGACGTGCAGCCGCTGATCAATCAGGGTGCCCGCACCGAGGACATTGCCGCCAGCATCTATAAGGCTGTGGTCAACCAGACCATTGCAGGCCTTGCACAGGGCCGCCCCATCAAGGGCAACATCCTGTATCTGGGCGGCCCGCTCACCTTCAGCACCGTGCTGCGCAAGAGCTTTGACGAAGCGCTGAACGTGACCGGCACCTGCCCGGAAAACAGCCTGCTGTATGTGGCGCTGGGCGCTGCGTTGTATGCCGATAAGGAATTTGTGCTCACCGAGGTGGCCGATGCGCTGGACAAGTACGCCGCCACTGCTACCTATGCCAGCGAGCCGCCGCTGTTCGCCAGCAAGGAGGAGTACGAGGCTTTCCACGCACGGCACATGTCCCACAGTGTGCCCCGCGTGGCTTTTAGTGCCCACTGCGGGCCGGTGCATATCGGCATCGACTCCGGTTCTACCACCGTCAAGCTGGTGGTGGTGGACGAAAAGAGCCAGATTTTGTACACCAACTATCAGCCCAACCTCGGCAACCCGCTGCCTCTGATCCGGGAGCAGCTGCTCAAAATTTACAAGGAGCACCCGGGCCTGCAGGTGGCCAGTGTGACCACAACCGGCTACGGCGAGGAGTTGGTAAAGAACGCTTTCCGCTGTGATTACGGTCTGGTGGAAACGGTGGCGCATTTTACCGCTGCCAAGTACTTTATGCCGGACGTGGACTTCATCATTGACATCGGCGGGCAGGACATGAAGTGCTTCAAGATCGAGGACGGCGCCATCAGCAACATCTTCCTGAACGAGGCCTGTTCCTCCGGCTGCGGCAGCTTTTTGCAGACCTTTGCGCAGGCACTGGGCTATGACGTCAAGGAGTTTGCCGCGCTGGGTCTGTTCGCAGACCGCCCGGTGGACTTGGGCAGCCGCTGCACTGTGTTCATGAACAGCTCGGTCAAGCAGGCCCAGAAGGACGGCGCCAGCATCGAGAACATCTCGGCAGGCCTGTCCATCAGCGTGGTCAAGAACGCACTGTACAAGGTCATCCGCGCTTCCAGCCCGGAAGAGCTGGGCCGCAAGATCGTGGTACAGGGCGGTACCTTCTATAATGAAGCCGTGCTGCGCGCCTTTGAAAAAGAGATGGGTGTGGAGGTCATCCGCCCGGACATTGCCGGCTTGATGGGCGCTTACGGCGCTGCCTTGTACGGCCTGCGCCAGAGCCATAAAAACAACCAGACCACCTCTGCCATGATGGACGAGCAGGAGCTGGAAAAATTTGCACAACAGGTGGTCAGCGTCAAGTGCGGCGGCTGCGGCAACCATTGCCAGCTGACCGTCAACACCTTTGCCGATGGCCGCAAGTTCATCTCCGGCAACCGCTGCGATAAGCCCGTTACCGGCAAAAGCGAGGATAACAGCCTGAACCTGTACGCCTACAAGCAGCAGCTGCTGGCCAGCTACAAGCCGGTGCCCGGCAAGCGCGGTTCCATCGGCATCCCGATGTGCCTGGGCTTCTACGAGCTGCTGCCCTTCTGGTGGGCCTTCTGGACGAGCCTTGGCTTTGCGGTGCACACCAGCCCGGTGTCCAGCCGCGGGCTGTATCTGGCCGGTCAGGCTACCATCCCCAGCGATACCGCCTGCTTCCCGGCCAAGCTCAGCCACGGCCACATCAAGGCCCTGAGCCAGATGCAGCTGGATGCCATCTTCTACCCCTGCCTGACCTACAATGTGGACGAGGGCCTGGGCGACAACCACTATAACTGCCCGGTGGTGGCCTACTACCCCGAGGTTCTGGCAGGCAACTGCCCGGAGCTGGAGGGCAAGAAGTTCATCTATGATTATGTGGGCATCCATCGCCCCAAGGATTTTGTGCACAAGATGGCAAAGGAGGTGCTGCCCAAGTACTTTGGCGGCATCTCCGAGCGGGAGGTGCAGGCCGCAGCCGATGCCGCCTACGCGGAGTACGAAGCGCACATGGCAAAGATCCGGGTAAAGGGCAGTGAGATCATTGACGAGGCGCGCCGTCAGGGCAAGCGCATCATCGTGCTGGCAGGCCGCCCCTATCATGTGGACCCGGAGGTCAACCACGGCATCGACCATCTGATCACCCGCCACGGGGCTGCAGTGGTCACCGAGGACAGCATCTCCAACCGGGTGCAGAAGTTCCCCACCAGCGTGCTGAACCAGTGGACCTACCACAGCCGCCTGTATGCAGCGGCCAAATACTGCACCACCCAGAAAGACATGGATCTGGTGCAGCTGGTTTCCTTCGGCTGCGGCGTGGACGCCATTACCACCGACGAGACCCGCGAGATTTTGCAGCGGGGCAACAAGCTGTATACCCAGCTGAAGATCGACGAGATCACAAACCTCGGTGCCGTGAACATCCGTCTGCGCAGCCTGTTCGCCGCACTGGACGAGCGGGACGAGGCCGCCGCAGAAAAGTCAGAATAAAAGAAACCCTGAGATAGGCTGAAGGGCTTCCCCCGCGGGGGGAAGTCTTTGCGGGGACTATCTTGTTTAGAGCAACATAGGAGGAACCTATGGAATATCATTATCCCAAATTTACCCCGGAGATGAAAAAGACCCACACCATCCTCATCCCCAACATGGCCGTTACCCAGTTCCGGCTCATGGAGTACGCACTGCGCTGCGAAGGCTATAAGTGTGAGCTGCTGGGCAACTGCGGCAGTGCCGTGGCACAGCTGGGGCTGAAGTATGTCCACAACGATACCTGCTACCCGGCGCTGCTGGTCATCGGCCAGTTTCTGGATGCGCTGAACAGCGGCAAGTATGATCTGGAGCACACCGCCCTGCTGATCACCCAGACCGGCGGCGGCTGCCGGGCCTCCAACTACATCCATCTGCTGCGCAAGGCGCTGGTCAAGGCCGGTTACCCGCAGATCCCGGTGGCCAGCCTGAACTTTTCCGGTCTGGAAAAGGACAGCGGCTTCCAGATGACCCTCCCGCTGGCACGCAAGTGCATCGCCTGCATCTTCTACGGCGATATGCTGTGTGCGCTGCGCAATCAGGTGGCTCCCTACGAGAACGAAAAGGGGGCCGCTGACCGCATGGTGGATCGCTGGGTCGCCCGTCTTGGCCGTGCCTTGCTGGCCGGAAAAGGCTTTACTTCCCGGGAAATGAAGCACACCTTCCCGCTCATCGCAAAGGACTTTGCCACCATCCCGGTCACCCGGGTGCCCAAGGTCAAGGTGGGCGTGGTTGGCGAAATTTACGTCAAGTACAGCCCGCTGGGCAACAACGACCTGCAGAAGTTCCTGGAAAGTCAGGACTGCGAGGTGAACTTCCCCGGTCTGATGGGCTTTGTGCAGTATTGCGCCTTCAATATGGGCGAGGATCATGTGCTTTACGGCGGCAAGCTGGCTGTAAAGGTAGGCACCGACCAGTTCCTCAACTGGTTGGACAGCGTGGAGCGTGTCATGCTCAAGGCAGAGACGGACGCCGGGTTCTATGCGCCGGGCCCCTTCAAGGAGCTGGTGGAAAAGCCCAAGGGGGTCATCTCGCTGGGCGCAAAAATGGGCGAAGGCTGGCTGCTGACCGCCGAAATGATCGAGCTGGTGCAGGGCGGCTACGGCAACATCGTGTGTGCGCAGCCCTTTGGCTGCCTGCCCAACCATATCGTGGGCAAGGGCATGGTGAACAAGATCCGTGCGCTGTACCCCAGCGCCAACATCACCCCCATCGACTACGACCCCAGTGCTACCCGGGTCAATCAGGAAAACCGCATCAAGCTGATGCTGGCGGTGGCCAAGGAGCGCCTGAACGCCCCCGCAGAAGCCCAGCCGCTTACGGCAGAGCAGCTTGCCGGTGGTGCCCCTCAGGTCGGCGCTACTGTGTAATAGCGGCAAAATACAACGCAAAAGGCTGCTGTACAGTTTTGTGCAGCAGCCTTTTTGGCAAGTAGACGATTTGAAATGGCCTCCGCGCTGCTATGGCCATCTTCAGCGGAAAGCTTATTTATATTTCGCGTTTGTCGCGGCCTGTGGGCCGCTCCAAACGCATCTTCACGAGAAGGGTCGTAATGGAAAGCGGCATCTGAAAACCACAGAAGTGCCCATTTGAAGGAAAGGAACCGCTATGGAAAAGCCCGCAGCTGCCTGTTATCATCTGCCCGGCCTGTTCGAGTTTTACGAGCTGTACCGCCGCTTTTTGCCGCTGTACCGGGAGCACCGGGAATATTTTTACGATTGGTGCACCATCGGCTCCATCTACGGCGCACCGGCGGGCTGTATCTGGGGCGGGGGACGCATCTCCTGCGGCGGGGCAGCTGCGCGCGAGGTGCTGGCGCTGCTGCGGGAATACGGCATCTCCGCCCGGCTGACCTTCAGCAACTCCCTGCTGCGGCCCGAGCACCTTGCCGACCCGCAGTGCAACGCCCTGTGTGAACAGTTTGCAAAAAGCGGCAGTGTGCCAAACGGCGTGATCGTCCATTCTGATTTGCTGGCGGACTATCTGCGGCAGCGCTGGCCGGAGTTGTATCTGGTGTCCTCCACCACAAAAGTGCTCACGGAGTTTGCGGAGCTGCGGCAGGAATTGGCAAAGCCGCAGTTCCGCTATGTGGTGGCGGATTTCCGGCTGAACCCAGCACTGGAACAGCTGCGCACCCTGCCGCCGGAGCAAAAGGCCAAGGTGGAGTTTTTGTGCAACGAGTGCTGTTGGTTCGGCTGCACCGAGCGCAAGCGCTGCTACGAGACGGTCAGCCGTCAGAATCTGGGCGAGGACTGCCCGGACCACCGCTGCGCCGCCCCGGATGCCGCCGAGGGCTACCGCTTTTCCAAGGCGATGCGCAGCCCCGGATTTATTGGGGTGGAGGACATCCGGCAGCGGTATCTGCCCGCAGGCTTTTCCCAGTTTAAGATAGAGGGCAGGGGGCTTGGCAGTGCACTGGTACTGGAATTTCTGCTTTACTACATGATAAAGCCGGAATACCAGCTGCAGGTGCGGGAGGCAATCTATCTGGACAATATGCTGGATCTTTTTTAAGAAAATTGCACCGGGCAGACCACTTTCTGTCCGGTGCTGCTTTTTGCCTGCGGGATTTGCGCCCGAAAACTTTCTTTTCCCCGCAAAGCGTGTTACAATAAACAGGAAATTATTTTTAAAAGCTGTTTTTGGAAATGGTGCGCAGTACTTAGGAAAACGGCTTATAGGAGCAGTGCATGGAAACAACGCAAAAACAGATCGTACTGGGCATTCTGGCCCATGTGGACTCCGGCAAGACCACCCTGTCCGAGGCCATGCTCTACCGCTCCGGCGCGATCCGCAAGCTGGGCCGCGTGGATCACAAGGATGCCTTTCTGGATACCGACAGCTTGGAAAAAGCGCGCGGCATCACTATCTTTTCCAAGCAGGCGCTGCTTACGGCGGGCAATACTGCCATTACTCTGCTGGATACTCCCGGCCATGTGGATTTTTCCACCGAGACCGAGCGCACCCTGCAGGTGCTGGATTACGCCGTGCTGGTGGTCAGCGGAACGGACGGCGTGCAAAGCCATACCGAAACGCTGTGGCGGTTGCTGCGGCGCTACCATGTGCCCACCTTTGTGTTCGTGAACAAGATGGACCTGCCCGGCATGACCCGGGAACAGTTACTCAGCCAGCTGAACCACCGCCTTGGCGAGGGTTTTGTGGATTTTGGCGCAGAACCTGCCGCCCGTAACGAGGCACTGGCGCTGTGCGATGAGCAGCTGATGGAAAAAATGCTGGACGCGGGAACCCTGACCGATGCAGACATTATCCCCGCAGTTGCCCGGCGGCACGTTTTTCCGTGCTGGTTCGGGGCGGCGCTGCGGCTGGACGGGGTGGATGCACTTCTGGAGGGGCTGGACCGCTACACCCGCCCCGCCCCGGCGCTACACGCCTTTGGTGCAAGGGTGTTCAAGGTATCGCAGGATGAGCAGGGCACCCGCCTGACATGGCTGCGGGTCACCGGCGGGGAACTGAAGGTAAAGGCCCTGCTCTCCGGCGAAGCGGACGGCGAGCCGTGGGCGGAAAAAGCGAACCAGCTGCGACTGTACTCCGGCGCAAAATATACCCTGACTGAGGCCATCGGCCCGGGACAGGTGTGCGCCGTGACCGGCCTGACCCATGCAAAGCCCGGCACCGGGCTTGGGGCAGAGCGGGACAGCGATGTGCCGGTGCTGGAACCGGTGCTCAGCTATCAGGTGCTGCTGCCGGAGGGCGCGGATGTGCACGCGGCGCTAGGCAAGCTGCACCGGCTGGAAGAAGAAGAGCCCCAGCTCCATGTGGTGTGGAACGAAACCCTGGGCGAGATCCATGTGCAGCTGATGGGCGAGGTACAGCTGGAAGTGCTGCGCAGCCTGTTGGCGGAGCGGTTCGGGCTGGAGGTATCCTTTGGCCCGGGCGGTATTTTGTATAAGGAGACCATCACCGAGCCCATGGAGGGCGTAGGCCACTACGAGCCGCTGCGCCACTATGCCGAGGTGCATCTGCTGCTGGAACCGCTGCCCCGGGGCAGCGGGATGCAGTTTGCCGCCGACTGCCGGGAAGAGGTGCTGGATAAAAACTGGCAGCGGCTGGTGCTGACCCATCTGGAAGAAAAGCAGCACCTTGGCGTTTTGACCGGCGCACCGCTGACCGATGTGAAAATTACCCTGCTCACCGGCAAAGCGCACCTCAAGCACACGGAGGGCGGCGATTTCCGGCAGGCGACGTACCGCGCCGTGCGGCAGGGGCTGATGTTGGCCAAAAGCCAGCTGTTAGAGCCGTGGTACGCTTTCCGGCTGGAAGTGCCGGTGGAGAACATCGGCCGCGCCATGAGCGATATCCAGCGCATGGAGGGCAGCTTTGACCCGCCGGAAAGCGGCGCGGAGACTGCCACCCTGACCGGCTTTGCGCCGGTATCCACCATGCGCAGCTACCCCATGGAGGTGGTCAGCTACACTCGGGGCAGGGGACATTTGAGCCTGACACTGGACGGTTACCGCCCCTGTCACAATGCACAGGAGGTCATTGCAGAAACCGGCTACCAGCCGGAGCATGATCTGGACAACCCCGCAGATTCCGTGTTCTGCGCCCATGGTGCGGGCTTTGTGGTGCCGTGGAGCGAGGTGCGCAGCCATATGCACGTTGAAAGCGGCTGGGGCAAGGCAAAGCCCGCCCGCCCGGAGGTGCAGGCTGCGCCCCAGCGCCGCGCCATGGCCTACCGCGCCACGCTGGAGGAGGACGCCGAGCTGCTCAAAATTTTTGAGCGAACCTACGGCCCCATCAAGCGGGACCCGCTGGCGGCGTTCCGCCCGGTGCAAAAGACCGAACGCCCGGATTTTGCCGCAGAGCAGTGGGAAATTGCCCCGGAGTATCTGCTGGTGGACGGCTACAACATCATCTTTGCGTGGGACGAGTTGAACGCGCTGGCAAAGGAAAGCTTGGACGCTGCCCGCCGCAAGCTGATGGATATCCTGTGCAACTATCAGGGCTACCAGAAATGCGTGCTCATTCTGGTGTTCGATGCCTACCGCGTGCCCGGCAGCCCTGGTGCCATCGAGCAGTACCACAATATCCATGTGGTCTACACCAAGGAGGCCGAGACCGCCGATATGTTCATCGAGCGGGTCACCCATGAAATCGGCAAGAGCCGCCGCGTCCGTGTGGCGACCTCGGACGGTATGGAGCAGGTCATCATCCTTGGCCACGGCGCACTGCGCGTGTCCGCCCGGATGTTCCACGAGGAAGTGCAGAACGTGGAAAAGCAGATCCGTGCCCTTGTGCAGGGACAGGCGTAAATGCTATCCCTCCCAATTTCCTCTCTTGTGAAAAAGTCGGTTTGGAAAATCCGCAGATTTTCCAAACCGACAATCTTAAAATAATGATTCCGCTAGAAATGCCCACAGCAACGCGGAGGGCATTTGAAATCGTTCTCTGGAGGTGCGCCCATGGCTGTGGAAATTACCGAAGAATTTGTCTGGCAGAATATCCCGCCCCGCGCCCGGGATAGCCATAAGGGTACCTTTGGCAGCGTGCTGGCGGTGGCGGGCAGTGCCTTTTACCGGGGCGCTGCGCTGCTGGCAGCCGAGGGTGCACTGCGCACCGGGGCGGGTATCGTTACCCTTGCAAGCGTAGAGCCGGTGGTCAGCGCTGCCGTCACCCGCCTGCCGGAGTGCTGCCTGTGCCCCTGTAAGGAGGGCGCACAGTGTGGCATTGCGCCGGAAAATGTGCCGCTGCTCCGGCGGCAGAAGGCCACCGTGCTGCTGCTGGGCCCCGGCCTTGGCGGCACAGCGCAAAGCGCCGCCCGGGCCACCGAGACCCGCACGCTGGTGCAGCAGCTGCTGCCCGGCTTTGCGGGGGCTGCGGTGTTGGACGCAGACGGCCTGAACGCCGCCGCCCAGCTGCTGGCCGAGGGCAAGCCCTTTCCGCACCCGGCAGGGGAGTTGGTAGTTACCCCGCACCCCGGCGAGATGGCGCGGCTGACCGGGCTTCCGGCGGCAGCGCTTGCCGCCGACCGGGAGGGCATCGCCCTGCGCTATGCCAAGGCGTGGAACGCCGTGGTGGTGCTGAAGGGCGCACGCACTGTGGTGGCAAGCCCGGACGGGCGGGTGTGCGTGAACCCCACCGGCAACCCGGGACTTGCCCGGGGCGGCAGCGGGGATGTACTGGCTGGGATGCTGGCGGCGCTGCTGGCCTGCGGTCTGCCCGCCTACCAAGCTGCTGCCTGTGCGGTATACCTGCACGGTGCCGCCGCCGACCGCGCCGCCGCAAAGCGCGGCGAGTACGGGATGCTGCCGCATGATATCCTGCCGGAACTGGGCGCACTGTTTGCGGAAAACCAAAGATAAACGAGAAAAGCGGCAGCTGCACAAAACACCGTGCAGCTGCCGCTTTTTGTTGCTGTAATTTGTGGCTCAGAAACGTTTTAGATCACCGGAACTGGTCGAGATATTCCTCCACCGAGCGGGTCATCTCCTTGGAGAAATCGGAGTTATACTTGCGGTTGCAAAAGGCGGTGCACCACTGGTCAAAGGGGGTGTTGCCAGCCTTGTAGCCAAAGGTATCCCGCAGCTCTGCGCCGTCCATGGTGCGGTAGCCGTTTTCGTGCACGATATGCTCCATGGCGCAGCGCTGGGGCTTTACGCGGTCTTTCTGCTGCTGGGTGGGCCAGCCGAACACCAGCAGCACCGCCGGGAACACATAATCCGGCAGGTGCAGCAGGCTGCGCTGGGTTTCGCAGTTCTCCATGATGTCCCCGATGTAGCACGAGCCGATGCCAAAGCTTTCGGCGGCGACCACGGCGTTCTGGGCGGCAATGGCGGTATCGGTGACTGCCAGCATCAAATCGCCCACGCCCGGGGTGCGGGGCGTGCAGCCGACTTCTAAGTAGGCGTCGTACCACTTTCTGCAGTCGGCGCAGAACACCAGCACCAGCGGCGCTTTGGCAATAAAGGGCTGGTGGTCGCAGCTTTCGGCCAGCGCTTCCTTCAGCGCCGGGTCGGTGATGTCTAAAATGGTATACAGCTGCTGACAGCCTGCAGAGGGCGCCTGTGCGGCAGCTTCAAAATGGCCTGCTTCATCTCGGCAGGGATGGGCTTTTTCTTCATACACCCGCACCGACTTGCGGTCGAACAGGCTTTGCAGGATAGGATTACGCTCAGTCATGGGAACACCTCCGTGTTGTGTTTATTCATAGTCGATGGGCAGGGTGGGCAGACCGTTCAGCTCCAGCCCGGCGGTATGTCCGGCAATGTACTGGTAGTAGCCCTGTGCCGCGATCATCGCGCCGTTGTCGCCGCAGAATTTCAGCTCCGGCAGGTAGACTTTGGCCCCCAGCTTCTGGGCACCGTCATTTACCAGCTGGCGCAGACGTCCGTTGGCGGCTACGCCGCCGGCAAGGCACACCTGCTTTGCGCCGGTGTCGGCCGCAGCCAGCAGCAGCTTTTCGGCCAGAATGCCCGCAATGCGCTCCTGAAAGCTGGCGGCCAGGTCGGGCACGTTCACTTCTTCGCCCTTCATCTGGGCCTTGTTCACCTCGTTGAGCACGGCGGTTTTCAGGCCGGAGAAGCTCACGTTGTATTTGCCCTCGACATGGGGCACGGGCAGGCGGTAGGCCTTGGGGTTGCCGGTCTTGGCGGCGTTGGCCACGCTGGGGCCGCCGGGGTAGGGCAGGCCCAGCGTGCGGGCCACCTTGTCAAAGGCTTCGCCCGCAGCATCGTCTACGGTGTGGCCCAGAATGTGGTAGTGGGTGTAGTCCTGCACCTCCACGATGTGACTGTGCCCGCCGGAGGCCACCAGACACAAAAAGGGCGGCTTGAGTTCCGGGTGGGTCAGGTAGAGCGCAGCGATGTGTCCCCGCAGGTGGTGCACCGGCACCAGCGGCTTGCCCGCCGAGTAGGCCAGCCCCTTGGCAAAGTTGACGCCTACCAGCACCGCACCGATGAGGCCGGGCGCAAAGGTGACGGCCACGGCGTCCACATCGTCGATGGTCTTGCCGGCGTCCAGCAGGGCCTTTTTGACCGTAGCACTGATAAACTCGCAGTGGCGGCGGCTGGCGATCTCCGGCACAACGCCGCCGTAGAGCGCCTGCTCCTTGACGCTGGTGGAGATGACGTTGCTCAGCAGGTGCCGTCCGTCCTCCACCAGTGCAGCAGCAGTTTCGTCACAGGTAGACTCGATTCCGAGAATGATCATTTTAGTGTGCCTCCAGCCAGTTTTTGCCTGCGTGCACATCGGTGCTCAGGGGCACCGCGTACTGTACGCAGCCTTCCATTTCCTCCCGCAGGATGCGGGCAGCCTGCTCGGCCTCCGCCTCCGGGGCCTCCACGATCAGTTCATCGTGGACGGTCAGGATCAGGCGGCTTTCCATCTTTTCGTCCCGCAGGCGCTTCCACACCCGCACCATGGCCAGCTTGATCACGTCCGCAGCGGTGCCCTGAATGGGGGTGTTGCGGGCCATGCGCTCGCCGCTGGAGCGCACATTGAAGTTGGTGCTGGCCAACTCCGGCAGGGTGCGGCGGCGGCCGAACAGGGTGGATACATAGCCGTTTGCCTTGGCGTCCGCGATGGTCTTGTCCATATAGCCGCTCACGCTGGGGAAAGCCGCCAGATAGTTCTTGAGGAAGGCGTCTGCCTCCTTCACGGTCACGCCGATGTCCTTGGCAAGGCTGTAAGCGCCCTTGCCGTACATGATGCCGAAGTTGATGGCCTTGGCAGAAGAGCGCAGCCGGGAGGTGACTTCTTCCTGCGGGATGCCGTAAATCTTTGCGGCGGTGCTGCGGTGGATGTCCTCGCCGTTCAAAAATGCCTGCTGCATGTGCGCGTCTCCGGTGATGTGCGCCAAGATGCGCAGCTCGATCTGGCTGTAATCCGCATCCACCAGCACACAGCCTGGCTTTGCAACAAAGTAGGCACGCAGTTGACTGCCCAGCTCGGTGCGGATGGGGATGTTCTGCAGTTGGGATTATCGGAGGAGAGTCGTCCGGTGCGGGCTTCGGTCTGGTTGAAGGTGGAGTGGATGCGCCCGTCCTTGCCAATGACCTTGAGCAGACCCTCCACATAGGTGGAGTTCAGCTTCTGGTAGGCGCGGTACTGCAAAACGTCCTCCACCAGCGGGTACTCGCGCAGGCTTTCCAGCGTTTCGGCGTCGGTGGACCAGCCGCGCTGGGTCTTTGCCGTGGGGCAGACCCATGGTGTCGAACAGCATCTCGCCCAGCTGCTTGGGGCTGTTGGGGTTGAAGGTGGCGCTGCCAGTCTCCATGTGGATGCGGGTCAGTACCTGCTCCAGTTCCTCCCGCAGCTTTACGCCGAACTGCTCAATGCCGTCCTTATCCACCAGCACGCCGGTGCGGGTCATATCGGCCAGTACCTGTGCCAGCGGGAACTCGATCTCGTTGTATAGTGCATCCTCGCCGCAGGCGGTGATCTCGGCCTTCATCCGGGCAAACAGGTCGGCCAGCCGCCCGGCGTCCGGGTAATCGGTGCAGGTAAAGGCGGCAGCGGCCTTGTAGGCGGGGATCAGCTCGCTGATCTGGTACTTGGAGGCAGACGCATCCAGCAGATAGGCGGCCAGCTTGCCGTCCCAGACGATGCTGCTGCCCCAGCCGCCGGCAGCCATGGCTTTGGCGTAGAGGGGCGCGGAGTTGAACACATCCAGCGTCACATCGGCGTTGTCCAGCAGCCGCAGCAGGTCGGCGTCCTCCAGCGGATAGACGGTGGTGTCCTGCACGGCGTACCAGCTTTCCGGCTGCAGTACCACGTTGCGGGTGCCCTGCTTGCCGGTAACGGCGGGGCGGGCAGCCACCAGATAATGCCCGGCGGGGGTCAGGGGCAGGGGAGTGAGCTCGGCTTCCGGCAGCTCTACGGCCTGCTCCTCGGCGGCGGCTTCCGGCGCTACGCCGTCCAGCCCGAACCGCGGGATCAGGGAGTGGATCTCCAACTCCTGCAAAAGCCGCACGGCGGCGGGTTTGTTGCCCTCGCCCACGGCGTAGGTGCCCTCGGCCGTGTCGATGGGGGCATCGGTGCGGATGGTGCCCAGCGTGTGGCTCAGCTCGGCCATGGGCTTGTCTTCCAACAAGTGCTCCCGCTGCTTGGGCTTGATGCGCTTGTCATCAATGTTCTGGTACACGCCCTCCAGCGAGCCGAAGGCCTGCACCAGCGAAAGCGCGGTCTTTTCGCCGATGCCCTTCACGCCGGGGATGTTATCTGAGGTGTCGCCCATCAGGCTCTTCACCTCAATAAGCTGCTTGGGTGCAAGGCCGTATTTTTCCTGAATGGCATCTACGTCCATCGTCACGGTCTTGCTGCGTCCCATGACGGTAGCGGCAAGCAGCACGGTGGTGCTCTCGCTGACCAGCTGCAGGCTGTCCCGGTCTCCGGTGGCAAGGAAGCAGTCGTCCTTCCGGGCGGCGCAGGCAGCAGCCAGCGTGCCAAGAATATCGTCCGCTTCCCAGCCTTCGGCGGTGACGGTGCGGTAGCCAAGGTCTGCCAGCAGCTGCTTGAGCACCGGCATCTGCTGGGCCAGTTCCTCGGGCATGGCGTGGCGGGTGGCCTTGTAGCCATCGTACATTTTATGCCGGAAGGTGGGGGCTTTCAGGTCAAAAGCCACGGCCACCTCGTCCGGCTGGCACTCCTTGAGCAGGGAGAGCAGAATGTTCAAAAAGCCATAGATGGCGTTGGTGTAACGTCCGTCCTTGGTGGTCAGCAGCTTGATGCCGTAAAAAGCGCGGTTGGCAATGCTGTTGCCGTCAATGACCAGTAAACGCATAATGCAGTTCCTCCGTTGCGTAATTTCACATCTTATAGTATAGCACAAAACCGCACCGCGCGGGAGCTTTTTGCGCAAAAAAGAGAATGCTCTGCATTTCATTGTGCATTCACGCGTGAAAATGGTCTGGTGGAACGCCGACAGGCGTTCCACCAGACCGAAATCATAAATAATGTTTCCACTGCTTATGCCCAGAGCAAAGCGGAGGGCATTTTAAATCGTTCCACCGCAAAAAAAGCTGCCGCACAAGCTGTGCAGCAGCCTTAGCGATGCCGGGCTTATTCCTCGATGCGGATGGCGCTTACCGGGCAGCTCTGGGCTGCGGTGACGGCCTGCGGCACCTCCTCCGGCGGGATGGGGCCGGGCTCTGCCACAGCCAGAACCCCCTCCATGCGGAACACGGCGGGGCACAGCCCGGCGCACTGGGTACAGCCGATGCACAGCTCAGGGTCTACGAATGCATTCATGCAAACACCTCCTTGCGGAAAGCATTGCCCGTTTTGCCGCAAATTATGCCTATGCAAGCGGTTTGCGGTGTGGTACAATAAGACCGCCGGGAACCGGCAGGAGGAGATAAGATGAATATCCAGATCTTTGGCACCAGCAAGTGCTTTGATACCAAAAAGGCGCAGCGCTAGTTCAAGGAGCGGGGCATTAAATTCCAGATGATCGACCTGAAAGAAAAGGGCATGAGCCGCGGCGAGTTTGATAACGTGGCGCGCGCCTTGGGCGGCTGGGAAGCGCTGGTAAATCCGGCAGCAAAGGACAAGCAGACCCTTGCGCTGCTGGACGCACTGGTGGACTGGCAGAAAGAGGACAAGCTGTTTGAAAACCAGCAGCTGTTCAAGACCCCCATCGTGCGCAACGGACGCAAGGCCACCGTGGGCTACCAGCCCGAGATATGGAAGGACTGGGAATAAAAAGCCTGCTTTCACAAAAAAAAACCACCGGTACAGGTTTTGCACTCTGCGGCCGGATGTGGTATACTGTTGGGTAGACAAAAAAACTTTGGGAGACTCAGACCAATGAAAAATACGATCACCCCGGAAGAACACGCCCGGATCAAGCGCCGCCGCTGGCGGCAGACCTTGGGTCTGCTGATCACGGTGCTGGTGCTTATCGGGTTTATCACGGTGCTGCGGGCCGGTGTGGGCCTTGTGGCAAACCTCTTTGACGATACTGCACAAAAACAGGAATACGAGGACAAGCTGGAGGGTCTGGTATTGTTCGACCCCATGCCCTTTGACGGCATTGAGAACATCGACGACCTGACCCTGCGGGAGGCAGCCGTGTGGGGCTGCATCTACAGCATTCAGGAGACGCAGGGCGGTTTTGACAACTATAACACCGACCCCGAGACCGAGCAGCTACTGCTGCCCTCGGTGGATGTGGACGCCTATCTGGCAAAGCTGGTGGGCCCCAGCTTCAAGCTGACCCACCAGAGCTTTGAGATGGACGACATGACCGTCGAGTTTGACGAGACCACCCAGTGCTACAAGATCCCCATCACCGGTACGGTGGGCTACTACCGCGCCACCGTGGTCAAGCTGTTCAAGCGCAGCGGCAAGCTGCACGTCACCGTGGGCTATATCCCCACCGCAAGCGCGGACGACAGCATCATCAACCCCTCCTCGGACACCCCCACCAAGTATATGGATTACCTGTTCGAGCGCCAGAGCGGCAGCTGGTATCTGACCGGCCTGACCGAGAGTGAGACCAAGCCCGAAAGCGCAGCAAGCTCCGCTGCCGCGCAGCCGGAGCCTATGGCAGAAAGCGATGTGCAGGACGCCATTCTGGCCACTGCCGGAGATTCCGCTGCGGCAGATTCGGCTGCTGCCTCGGCTGTCCAGCCGGAAGTGCAGGCAGAAGCGGGTGCAGATAGCGCCGTGGCAGAAGCCCCTGCCGCTGAGGATGCCGCCAGCACCGCAGCGTAAAATGTAAATGAAAACACCCGACTGTGAGTTTGTTTTCACAGTCGGGTGTTTTTTGTACGTTTTATTTCAAATCAAACCGTACCACCACCAGCCGATACCACAGGTAGGGCACCATGTTCCAGATCATCCACAGTTCCATCAGGATGTAGTTGGGCAGATCGCGCCAGCGGAAGGGACGCTTGTCCAGTTTGCCCGCTTTGAGCAGGGCAAAGGCCTCGTGCATGCCCTTATCCCAAGCCTCGCCAAAGCCCTGCTTGTGGAACTTGTAGCACTTGAGCAGATAGCCCAGCGCCAGCGGGATAAAGTTGAGTACCAGCATCAGCAGCGGTTCGTTTTTGAGTGGCAGCAGAATGCTGTTGCGGCCGCTCTGCTGGCTTTTGAAGGCGTTGTACCGCACCGCGCCGGTGCTGGCACCGCAGATGTGGTAGCACTTGGCGGCGGGGCAGAGCACATTTTTGTAGCCGGCATTGTTGGCGCGCCAGCTCAGGTCCACATCCTCAAAGTAGGCAAAGAAGTTCTCGTCAAAGCCGCCGATCTCGTCCAGAATGCTCTTGCGGTAGAGCGCCGCGCCGCCGCAGGCCGAAAAGATGCGCTTTTGCTTGGTGTAGCGGCTGGCGCGGCGGCCATCGCCGGTCTTGCAGGCAAAGCCCATCCATGTTACATAGTCCCCGGCATCATCGGCCAGTTCCCGCTCAAAGTGCCGGATCATCAAACTCTGCACCGCAAAGATCTTGGGGTCCGCATCGGCGGTGCGCAAAAGCTCGGCCAGCCACTGCGGCTCGGCAAAGGCATCGTTGTTGAACAGCACCACATACTCGCTCTGCGCCCGGGCAATGCCCTGATTCACTGCGTAGGAAAAGCCGGTGTTGCGCCCGTTTTCGATCAGGGTGAAATTGGGGCGGGTGCAGTAGCTGCGGGCTTGTTCCAGACTTTCATCGGTGGAACCGTTGTCCACCACGATCAGGTCAAAATCCTGTTCGGTCTGGGCGTAGACCGACTCGATGGAGTCCTTCAGCCAGCCCTTGCCGTTGATATTGGGGATGACGATGGTTGCTTTGCTCATAGTTTTTCTCCTGCGGATGTATGGATCCAAGGGGTATTATAGCATAACCCGCCGCAAAAAGAAACCGCACCCTATACAGAGTGCGGTTTCAAAAAACTTTTTACGCGGCCAAAGCCTTTTCGATGTTGGCCAGAATAGTGTCGTGATCCTCGGCGCACACCAGAACCACCTCGCCGGTGGGGGCTACGGTGACGGTAGCCGCCTTGGCGACCAGATACTGATCCTCCAGATAATGCTCCATGGACTGCTGTTCGCTGGCAACATAGGCCTCCAGTGCGGCCTTCACCTCATTGGTCTTGCCCTCGGCGGGCTTTACGATGGCAACGGCGTAGCTGCGCACCATCATGCTGGAAATGCTGGCAGCAAAGGCGGTATACTGGTCATCCTCCAGGTTCAGCGGGGGCATCAGGATGTCCCGGATCTCTTCGTTCAGCTGGTCGGCCTTGTACTCGGCGCTGTAACCGTCAATGGCGGTAAACTTGCCGTCCTCGCCCTTGGTAAAGATCATATCGTACTCGTTGTCCTCATCGCTGCGGGCGTCGTGGATGATCTGGGAGTAGTCCTTGGGGGTGGAGCTGTCGGCCTTGCTTCCGCCGGAGCAGCCCACCAAAGTAAACAGAGTCAGCCCTGCCAGCAGGGCGGCGATGAATTTTTTCATAGTATTGCATTTCCTTTCATAGTGCTGTGTGTGGAAGGTGCAGCCGGGCGCACACGTTACAGGTAGTGTGTGCCGGTTTTGGGCTGCTATTCTGGATACGAACCACCGCACCGCAAAATTGCAGGGAAAAAGTAACAGTTTTATGAACAACACTCGCTTACAGCATCAAAGCGTCCAGATCGCCGTGGTTCACCGGGGTGGACAGGATGATCTGGGTGCTGGTGGTGCCCAGCTTCTGGAACTGCAAAATCAGGTGCTCCAGCTGGGGCATGCTGCCGCAGCTGACCTTGACCAGAAAGGTGTACGCACCGGTAACGTGGTAGCATTGCAGCACCTCGCGGCTGTTTTGCAGCAGCTCCAGAAAGGCATCCTGCTTGGAGGGGGCCACCGAAAGGCTGATGAGGGCATCCACATACACGCGGTCTGCCGGGCGGTTGAGTGTGACGGTATAGCCGCCGATGATGCCGTCCGTTTCCAGCTTATGGATACGGCTGGAGACTGCCGGGCTGGTAAGCGACACCTGCTCCGCAATTTCTTTGACGGGCATCCGTGCGTTTTTTGCCAGAAGGGTGAGGATTTTGCGGTCAAGATCGTCCATGAGAAGAGCCTCCTTCAAAATATGTTGGATTGTATAAAATTTTCTGAAAGTAAAGTTTTTATGTTGTGCAAACCCACGGAAATGGAATAAAATTTCGTTTCTGAAGTTCTATGTTAATTATATAAAGTTTTTGCAAAAAAGTAAAGTATTATTTTAAAGCAAAATCCGAAAATCCTGTTTGACAAGAAAAGAAAAACGGGTATAATACATCATGCAAGGCAGCGCAATGAATAAAAGTCTGCCAATGATATTGAGATTCACCACTTTATATACTTTCCCACCCCTCTATACACAAAAACCCGCTGCCAGGCGGGTTTTTGTGTTTGTTGGGGCTTTTTTCTTTTTCACAAAAGGGAGTGGCGGTAAACCACGGACTTGAACCGTGGAGCAGCTGTTTCCGGTCACGACCCCACCCGTGAAAATGCAAACCCGGAAAGTCCGCAGACTTTCCGGGTTTGCTCTATATCAAAATATTATTCTGCGGAGGCTATTTAAATCGTGTGCGCCTATCAGACCAGATACCCTTCAAAGCAGTGCAGGTCCTCGGTCTTGACGATGCCCTCCAGATACAGTCCGTCCTCCCGGTATTCCTCCACCTGTACGCTGCCGCGCTCCCGCATGGGGGCGGCAAGCCCAAGCTTGTCGTAGGGCAGCAGCACCCGGATGGTGTGCACCCGGTCGCTGAGCACCTCGTCCAGCTTTTGCAGCAGCTTGTCCAGCCCGTAGCCGGTCTTGGCGCTGGTGAGCAGGATGTCCGGGTCAAAGCTCAGGGTGTTGGGTTTGTCGCACTTGTTGTACACGGTCAAGGCGGGGGATATCGGCGCAGTCCAGCCCGTCCAGCACCTCGTCGGTGACGGAAAGCTGTTCCTCGCGCTGTTCATCCCCGGCGTCTGCCACCCGGACGATCACATCCGACCATGCGGCTTCCTCCAGCGTGGACTTGAACGCCTCCACCAGATTGTGGGGCAGGCGGGACACAAAGCCGACCGTGTCCACCAGCAGCACCGCCATGCCGCTGGGCAGCACCAGCTTGCGGCTGGTGGGGTCCAGTGTGGCAAACAACATATCGGCTTCGGCTACGCTGGGGCCGCACAGGGCGTTCATCAGGCTGGATTTGCCCACGTTGGTGTAGCCCACAAGGCTGACCACCGGCATCCCGGTCTTAGCGCGGGCCTTGCGGCTCTCGCCCCGGCGCTTTTCCATCTCGGCCAGCTTCTCGGCCAGCGCATCAATGCGGGCGTGCACATGGCGGCGGTCCAGCTCCAGCTTGGTCTCACCGGCACCGCGGCGGGCACCGCCGCCGCCGCCACCGCCGCCGCCCTGACGGCTCAGCGCTTCGCCCATGCCCTGCAGGCGGGGCAGACGGTAGCGCAGCAGCGCCAGTTCGGTCTGCAGCTTGCCCTCGTTGGTGACGGCGCGGCTGCGGAAAATTTCCAAGATCAGCATGGTGCGGTCGATGACTTCCAGCCCGCCCAGCGCGTTGGAGATGTTGCGGATCTGGCTGCCGGTCAGCTCGCCGTCAAACACGGCACATTCCGCGCCCAGCGTCTGGGCGGCAAGGGAAGCCTCTTCCAGCTTGCCGCTGCCCAGCACGATGCCGGTCTCCGGGGTCTGGCGCTTCTGGGTGATCTGCGCCACGGCCTCCATGTGGTTGGCTTCGCACAGGGCAGAAAGCTCTGCCAGACTGCGCTCACAGTCCCACAGCCCCTGATCCAGTGCCAGCAGCACCACCTTTGTGGGAGGGGTCTCGGTCAGAATATCATAAAGCTCGCTCAAAGTAAGTCCTTTCTGTTATCGTAGCGTTCTTTTGTCAGCAGATAGCACCGGCATTCCACCGGGGTACCGTCAAATTTGTGGTAAACGTCGTTGTGATGGTACACAAAGCCGGCCTTTTCCATCACCCGGCCGCTGGCGGGGTTGTGCACCGCATGGCAGCAGGTGAGAAAGGTGCCGCCTACCTGCCCAAACCAGAAATCCACCACAGCTTGCAGCGCTTCGGTGGTAAGGCCCTTGCCCCACCACTTCTGCCCGATGCAGTAGCCCGGCTCCCAGATGCCGCCGGAGAGTTCCAGCCCCGGCCACTTGGCCTTTTGCTGCGGCTCACCCAGCAGGGCGTTGTATACGGAGATGGAGCCAAACACCTGTCCGGTGGCCTTTTCCACCATGGCCCACTGGTAATAATCGGGGTTCGGATACAGCTCTGCCCACGCCGAAAGCAGTTCCCGGGTCTCGGCAGGGCTTTTGTGCGGTTCCCAGCGCAAAAACCGGGTCACAGCCGGGTCATTTGCCCAGTTTTCGTACATCTGCGGGGCGTCCTGCGGCAGCAGACGGCGCAGCAGCAGACGGTCGGTCTCCAGTTCAGGTGTGCCGGTGTGGCGCATGATCCATCCTCTCCCTTTTCTCAAAAGTTATCCCTAAGATAGCACAAAAACGGCCACGCTGCAAGCGAAATCAAGAAAACCGCTTGACCGGATTGGTGAACTACGATAAACTGAAAGATGAAATCTTTTATAGGAAGAGGGAAAAGTATCTATGCTAGATGTGCGCAAACTGTTAGCCCAGCGGCCGCTGCTGTTCGATGGCGGTATGGGTACCTATTATAAAGCAAAGCCGGGGCAGGAGTGCGAGCAGGCAAACCTGACCGACCCCGAGGGCATTCTGGCGGTGCACCGGGCGTATCTTGCCGCCGGAGCGGACGCCATCAAGACCAATACCTTCAGCCTGCCGCGTCTGGCGGCGGCACAGCAGCCGGGCTGGGAGCAGCTGGCGGATGCAGGCTGGCAGCTGGCAGCAAAGGCCGCCGGGGAGACCGGCGCGGCAGTGTTTGCCGACCTTGGCCCCGCACCGGATACCGAAAATCTCCCGGCGGAGCAGGTGTATCTTGCTGTGGCAAAGCGCTTTGCGCTGCTGGGTGCACGGAATTTTCTGTTCGAGACCCTGAGCGCCGAGGACGGTGTGCTGGAAGCGATTCGTGCGCTGAAGCAGACCGTGCCGGAGGCCTTTGTACTGGTATCCTTTGCGGTGCTGCCGGACGGCTACACCCGCGAGGGCCGCTACTGCGCCGAGCTTGTGCGCCGTGTGGCGCAGAGCGGCGTGGTGGATGCCGTAGGCCTGAACTGCGTATCTGCCCCGGGCGCGATGCGTGCACTGGTGCAGCAGCTGGGGGATGCGGGACTGCCCCTTTCGGTCATGCCCAATGCAGGCTACCCGGTGGTGGCACGGGCGCAGGTGCGCTATCAGGGCAAGCCAGAATATTTTGCCCGGGAGCTGAGCCGCCTTGCCAGTGAGGGCGTGCGCATTCTGGGCGGCTGCTGCGGTACAACGCCGCAGCATATTGCTGCTCTGCGCACCGCACTGGATGCTCTGCCGGAAGCGCTGCCCGCCGCCCCGGCGGCAAAGCCCGCCGTGGCCGCAAAGCCTGCAGTGGAAACGGACGATGCCTTTTTGCGCAAGCTGCGCGCCGGACAGCGGGTCATTGCGGTGGAACTGGATTCCCCCAAGGACGCCGACCTGACCGCCTATCTCGAGGGTGCCCGCCGTCTGCAGGCCGCCGGTGCCGACCTGCTGACCATTGCAGACTGCCCCATTGCCCGGGCACGGATGGATTCTTCGCTGGTGGCCTGCCGGGTGCACCGGGAGCTGGGCATGAACGTGCTGCCCCACATGACCTGCCGTGACCGCAACCTCAACGCCACCAAGGCCCTGCTGCTGGGCCTGTACGCTGAGGGGGTGCGGGAGGTGCTGGCCATCACCGGCGACCCCATCCCCACCGCCGAGCGGGACGAGGTGAAAAATGTGTACCAGTTCAACTCCCGCAAGCTGGCGCAGTATATCGTTTCGCTGGCAGGGAAGGGCGGGAGATGCCCGCACCCATCACGGTTTTTGGTGCGCTGAACCTGAACGCCCGCAATTTTGAGGTGGAGCTGCGCCGCGCGGGCGAAAAGCTGGAAAACGGCATGAGCGGCTTCCTTACCCAGCCGGTGCTGTCGGCACAGGCGGTGGAAAACCTGAAAAAAGCCCGGGAGACGCTGGGCGAGCGGGCAAAAATTCTGGCCGGCATCCTGCCGGTGGTCAGCCAGCGCAACGCGATCTTTATGGAAAACGAGGTCAACGGCATCCATGTGGATGATGCCATCATCCAAAGGTTTGAGGGGCTGGACCGTGCCGCAGGCGAGGAGCTGGGACTGGAAGTCTCGGTGCAGGCTGCCAAGGCGGCTGCGCCCTATGCAGACGGCTTTTACCTGATGACCCCCTTCAACCGGGTGGCGCTGATGGAACGGCTCATTGCCCGCCTGCGCACCGAGGTGACGGGCTGAAAAGATAAAACGGGAGGAACACGCTGTGCCCTGCGAAAAACCATTGCTCAGCATCATTGTGCCGGTGTACAAGGTGGAAAACTATCTGCAAAAATGTATCGATTCCATTCTGGCACAGACCTTTACGGACTTTGAGCTGATCCTTGTGGAGGACGGTTCGCCGGACGGTTGCCCTGCGCTGTGTGATGCCGCTGCCGCGAAAGATGCCCGCATCCGGGTGCTTCACCAGAAAAACGGCGGGCTTTCTGCTGCCCGCAATGCCGGGCTGGATGTGGCAAGGGGCGAGTGGATCGGCTTTGTGGATTCCGACGACTATATTGCACCGGAAATGTACGAAACACTGTACAAGGCCGTGCAAAGCACCGGGGCAGACCTTGCCCTGTGCGATTACGCTGCGGTGGACGAGGCAGGCACACCCTGCCTGCCGCCGTACACCGGGCTTGCACAGCGGATCTTTACCGGGCGGGAACTGCTGAAAAAAGCCACGAATACGATGGCGCAGCCTGCGTGGAACAAGCTGTACCGCCGCGCTATCTTTGCGCAGCTGCGCTACCCGGAGGGCAAGCTGAACGAGGATATTTTTGTGCTCCCAGAAATCTGTCTGAACACCCAAAAGGCCGTGGTGGTGCCAAAGGAGCTGTATTATTATGTGCAGCGCGGCAGCAGCATTATGAACGGAAGCAAAACGCTGCGCCATTTCGATGCTGCCGAGGCCGCACAGCGGTATTGGAACTGCCTCGTGGAAAACGAGGTATACGATGCGCTGGCAAATGCGGCAAAGTTTACGATGGGCAGCGTGAGCCGGGTGTACCGGCAGCTGCCCCCGGCGCTGCGCAAGGCACCCCGCAGCCGGGAAATGCTGCGGATGCAGTTTGATGTGGTGGACCGGACGCGGCAGTATTGTACCGTTCCGGCGGGACTCTGGCTGCAAAGCCTGCTGTTGCGGCTATTTCCGCGGGAATATATGTGGCTGCGGAACATCAAAGGCAGGGGAGAATTAAAAATCGCATGAGAACACGTTATTCGATCATCAATATGCTGTTTAACATCGGCGGGCAGTTTTTGACGATGCTGCTGTCCTTCATCAACCGGATGGTGTTCATCCGTTGCCTTTCAGCGGAATATCTGGGGGTCAACGGCCTGTTTACCGATGTGCTCAGCATCCTTAATTTTGCGGAGCTGGGCATCGGTACGGCTATGGTGTTCAGCATGTATGAACCGGCAGCCCGGGATGACGAGCAGAAACTGGCGCGGCTGATGAACCTGTACAAGTGGATGTACCGGGCGGTGGCAGTCTCGGTGTTGCTGTTCGGGTTGGTGCTGCTGCCGTTTCTGCCCTACCTCATCAAGGGCGGCGAGGGCATTGAACATATCACCCTGATCTATATGATATATGTGCTCGGTTCAGCAAGTTCCTATCTGCTGAGTTATAAAAATTCCATCTATCAGGCCTACCAGAAAGGCTATATCTGCGCAGGATGGAGTATGGCGTGCGAGTGCATCAAGACTGTTTCGCAGATCACGGTGCTGCTGTTGACCCGGAACTTCATCCTGTATCTGGCGGTTCAGCAGGCGATACAGTTTTTACCCAACATTATGGTTTCCTGTATGGTGGACAAGGAGTTTCCATACCTGAAGGAATGCCATGAGCTGCCAGAAAGGGAGGAGCGGAACGGCATCCTGAAAAATATCGGTGCCATGAGTATGCACAAGCTGTCAACCATCATCGTGCGCAATACGGACAGTCTGCTGATGTCCTCCTTTATTGGCCTTGCGACGGTGGGCCTTTACTCCAATTACCGGTTGGTGATCAATGCACTGAACAACCTGATGGGAAAATTTGCTGTGGCTTTTTCCGGCAGTATCGGCAATTTTGCAGTAATGGAAAATTCAGACCGGCTGTATAAAATCTATAAGGAAATGGATTTTATGTTCTTTGTCATGTCCGCTTACCTGACCGGTGGGCTGATGATGCTGTTTAACCCCTTTATCACGCTGTTGTTTGGCGGAAGATACTGTTTTCCGATGACCACAGTGATGGTCATTGTGGCAGAGTTTTACATTACACGAATGCGGCAGACGAATCTGCTGTTCCGGGAGGCCATGGGGCTGTTCTGGAACGACCGCTACAAAGCGGTGGCGGAATCCATCATCAATCTGGTGGCCTCGCTTGTACTGGTGCGGCAGTACGGCGTGACCGGCATTATCTGGGGCACCATCATCAGCACGCTGTGTACCTGTGCCTGGGTAGAACCCTACATCTTTTTGAAGTATGGCGTTCAGGATGCATGGCAGAAGAAACTTCGGGATTATTTTGCAGAGTATCTGAAGCGCACACTCCTTACAGCAGCGGTCTCTGCGGCAGCGGTGCTGTGGGTGCAGCGGTTCCCGGTGGGCAATTTCGGTATTTTTATTCTGGATGGGCTGCTTTACACAGCTGTGTTCGCAGGAGTGATCGTACTGTTCTACCGTGGCAGCGAAGAATATGATACGCTGAGGCAGCGCGGACTGAAGATATTGAAAAGGAGAGCGGAATGAACGCAAAGGAGCAGCCCTTGATCTCGGTGATCGTGCCAGTTTATAAGGTGGAAAAGTATCTGCCTGCATGTCTGGACAGCTTGTTGGCGCAGACGTATCAGAATTTTGAACTGCTCCTTGTGGATGACGGTTCGCCGGATAAATGCTGGGAAATTTTGCAGCAGTATGCGGCACAGGATGCCCGGGTGTGTATTTTCCGCAAGGAAAACGGCGGGGTGTCCTCGGCACGCAATTTTGGGCTGGAGCAGGCAAGGGGCGAGTATATCTGCTTTGTGGATTCCGACGACCTTGTGCTGCCGCAGTATCTGGAATGGCTGTACGATGCTTTGTGCAGCTGCGGTACCCGCATTGCCATGTGCCGCTACCGCAGCATACGGGAAAACGAGACTCTGTGGACGGTGACGGAGTGCCCGGCACCGCAGAAAATCACGACGGAAAACTACTCGTGGATGCAGGAATGGAGCGGCGGGCACTGCTGGCGGATGCTGACCCACCGGGAGGTGCTGCAGGATGTCCGCTTTGACCCGGCGCTGTTCTACGGGGAGGATGCCCTGTTCTTTGTAACGGAATTCCTCAAGGCAGGCAGTCTGGCATTTTTGAACTGCCCGCTGTATGCTTACCTTGAACGTCCAAGTTCTGCCGTGCGGCAGGAGCCGAGCCTGCGCTTTTACACGGCGGCACTGGCATGGGAACAGATCTGGCAGCTGGTAAAGGGGCAGCCGGACCCCTTCCGCAGCACTACGGAACAGCGCTGCGTCATGTCCTGCGCCGAGGTATATTTCCGGCTGGTCAACCAGCCGGAGCGGGATTCCGAGAAGGAAAAAACGCTGCTGAAAACAGCAAAGCTGCACCGTCATGCTGCGTGGGAGATTCCGCCGGGAAATCAAAGCCAGAAGCTGCAGGCGCTGATGGTAAGCTACTGCCCGCATCTGGGCGCAAAGGCATGGAAGCTGGTGCGGTGGGTGAAAGGTTTGAAAAACTGATTGACAAATCCCACAAAAAACGTTATATTCTTTTTATAAATGCGTTGAAAAAGAGTGTGCATCGTCTGGAACCGCACAGAGAGCCGGGGGCAGCTGAAAACCCGGCGGGATACCGGCGGGGCACTGTCACTTTGGAGCAGGAGCGGTGAGCCTTGCCGGTAAGCCGCTTTCGGGTCTGCCCTACGTTACAGGGGCATCAAGGGGCGCGGAACCTTCCGCGCAATTTGGGTGGTACCGCGGTCATGTATTTACAGCCGTCCCATGGAACGCTCCGTGGGGCGGCTTTTTGCGTCCCACTTCATCAAATTTTTTGGAGGACACTATGAAAGAGCTTGCAAAGCAGTACGATCCCAGTCAGGTGGAAGATCGTATCTACCAGTTCTGGCTGGATGGCGGCTACTTCCACACGAAGGCCGACCCCGACAAGAAACCCTATACCATCGTGATGCCGCCACCGAACGTTACCGGCCAGCTGCACATGGGCCATGCGGTGGATAACACCATGCAGGACATCCTCATCCGCACCAAGCGGATGCAGGGCTACGCCGCCCTGTGGGTGCCCGGCACCGACCACGCTTCCATCGCCACCGAAGCCAAGGTCGTGGAGGCCATGCGTGCCGAGGGCCTGACCAAGGAGATGGTGGGCCGCGACGGTTTTCTGGAGCGTGCCTGGGCATGGAAGACCAAGTACGGCAACCGCATCGTCAGTCAGCTGAAGAAGCTGGGCAGCAGCTGCGACTGGGAGCGCGAGCGCTTTACCATGGACGAGGGCTGCTCCGAGGCTGTCAAGGAAGTCTTTGTCCGCCTGTACGACCAGGGCCTGATCTACCGCGGCAACCGGATGGTCAACTGGTGCCCCCACTGCAACACCTCCATTTCCGACGCCGAGGTGGAGTACGAGGAGAAGGACGGCAGCTTCTGGCATCTGCTCTACCCCGTCAAGGAGACCGGCGAGATGCTGGAGCTGGCTACCACCCGCCCCGAGACCATGCTGGGCGATACCGCTGTGGCCATCAACGGCGAGGATCCCCGCTACGCACATCTGCACGGCTGCCATGTGGTGCTGCCGCTGCTGAACAAGGAGATCCCCATCGTCTGCGACGAGCACGCCGACATGACCAAGGGCACCGGTGTGGTCAAGATCACCCCCGCCCACGACCCTAACGACTTTGAAGTGGGCCTGCGCCATGACCTGCCCATCGTCCGCGTCTTCACTTACGACGGCCACATGACCGGCGCTGCCGACAAGGCTGCTGCCGACGCTCTGTTTGCCGCGGGCAAGAACACCGTCAACGAGCCCCATGTGCTGGACTGCGGCAAGTATGCCGGCATGACCACCCTCGAGGCCCGCAAGGCCATTCTGGCCGACCTGAAAGAGGGCGGCTTCCTGAAGGAGACCGAGCCCCTGAAGCACGAGGTGGGCACCTGCTACCGCTGCCACTCGGTCATCGAGCCGATGGTCTCGAAGCAGTGGTTCGTCAAAGATGGAGCCGCTGGCAAAGCCCGCCATCGAGAGCGTTGAGAAGGGCGAGATCAAGTTGTGCCCGAGCGCTTCACCAAGAACTATATGAACTGGATGAAGAACACCCGCGACTGGTGCATCAGCCGTCAGCTGTGGTGGGGCCACCAGATCCCGGCTTGGTACTGCGACGACTGCGGCGAGACCGTGGTGGCAAAGTCCGCTCCCTGCAGCTGCCCCAAGTGCGGCAGCGCAAAGCTGACGCGGGACCCCGACACGCTGGATACCTGGTTCTCCTCCGCACTGTGGCCCTTCAGCACCCTGGGCTGGCCCAATGAGGAGAGCGAGGACCTGAAGTATTTCTACCCCACCAACACGCTGGTCACCGGCTACGACATCATCGGCTTCTGGGTCAGCCGCATGATCTTCTCCGGTCTGGCCTACACCGGCAAGGCACCTTTTGGCACCGTCTGCATCCACGGTATCGTGCGCGACAGTCAGGGCCGCAAGATGTCCAAGAGCCTTGGCAACGGCATCGACCCGTTGGAAGTTATTGCCCAGTACGGCGCGGATGCCCTGCGCTTTATGCTGGTGGACGGCTCCACCCCGGGCAACGATATGCGCTATATCGAAAAGAAGGTGGAGGCTGCCCGCAACTTTGCCAATAAGCTGTGGAACGCCACCCGCTTTGTGCTGATGAACCTGCCCGAGGACTTTGAGCCGGGTCTGCCCTGTGAAGAGCTGCTGGACATGAGCGACAAGTGGGTGCTGACCAAGCTGAATCAGGTGGCCGGTGCCATGACCGACAATCTGGAGCACTACGAGATGGGTCTGGCTGCTGCCAAGATCAACAGCTTTATCTGGGATGTCTACTGCGACTGGTTCATCGAGATCGCAAAGCCCCGCCTGAACTCCGGCGATGCCGAGCAGGCCGACACCGCCCGCCGTGTGCTGGTGTATGTGCTGGATAAGGCGCTCAAGCTGCTGCATCCCTTCATGCCCTTCATCACCGAGGAACTGTATCAGGCTCTGCCCGGTTCTGCCGAGACCATCATGACCCAGGCCTGGCCCACCTTTGACGCCGCTCACAACTGGGCCGACGAAGAGGAAGCCTTTGAAAAGGTCATGGACTACATCAAGGCCGTGCGTACCATGCGCACCGAGATGAACGTGCACCCCGCTAAAAAGACCAGCATGATCATTGAGACTGCCGATGCAGCCCCCTTCCAGAAGGCACAGGTCTATCTGGCCAAGTTCGCCTTTGCCACCGATGTGACCTTTACCGAGAAGTACGAGGGCAGCACCGATGGCATGGTGCAGGTGTCCACCCACGCCGCCCGCGGCTTTATCCCCATGATGGAGCTCATCGACCGCGAGAAAGAATTGGCTCGCCTGAACAAGGAGAAGGCCAAGGCCGAAAAGGAAATGGCCATGTTCGGCAACCAGCTGAACAACCCCAAGTTCGTGGAGCGTGCCCCGGCGGCTCTGGTGGAGGAAATCCGCGCAAAGTTCGCCAAGAGCCAGGACAAGCTGGCCAACATTGAGCAGAGCATCAAGGCTCTGGGTTGAGACTGTGGAACGCTATAACGATACGGAACGCACCTCGCTGTGGGTCATTGCGGGACGTGTGGTCTTTACCGTTGCACTCATCGCCTGTATCTGGTTCATCTTTTCCAACTCCATGGCGGTGGCAACGGTCTCCTCTGGTTCCAGCGGCCGGGTGCTGGCATGGATGCGCATTATCCTGCGCCGCTTGGGTCATCCGGGGCTGGCAGAGCATCTGACCATGCACATCGTGCGCAAGCTGGCACACTTCTGCGAGTATACGCTGGAGGGCTTTCTGCTCATGCTCTGTATGCGGGTGTACAGCCGTCACCCGCTGCGGCATATCACCGTGCCCATGCTGGGTGGTGTGCTGACGGCGCTGACCGATGAGACCATTCAGCTCTTCTCGGAGGGACGCAGCAGTCAGGTCACCGATGTGTGGCTGGACTCTGCCGGTGTTCTGGCCGGCATCCTTGTTGCCATCATACTGCTGTTGGCCTGCGAGGGACTGTATTATCACATAAAAAGGAGACACGAATGACCATCCAACAGGCAAATCAGTATTTTGCAGCTCTGCCGGACGGCTTTGCCGACCCGGCGCAGCTGGGCGCACTGCTGCCCGCCTCGGTGCAGCAGGTGCAGTTCGTGGGCGTAGCAGGCACTGCCGGTAAAACGGCGGTGGCGCGTCTGCTGGCGGCCATCCTGCACGCGCAGGGGATCCGTGCCGGTGTCTACCATGCCGGGTGCGAGCCGCTTGCTGCCCGCATCCGTGTGGATGGCAAGCCGGTGGACGAAGCACTGCTGTGCCGCGCCGCCGATGCCCTTGCTGCCCATGAGGAGCTGCCTTTGCAGGCGGCAGAGCTTGTTGCCGCTGCGTACTGCTTTGGCGAAGCCGGCTGCACGCTGGCGGTAGTAGAGCTGCCGGATGCAGGTCTGGCTGCGGTGCTGCCCCAAATGCCGGTGTGCGCCGTCACAGCGGTGGGACCGGATGGCGTGAGCCGCTCGGTGGAACGTCTGGCTGCATTGGCGGGCGGCGTGATGCGCAAGGACAGCATCTGCGTCACCGCGCCGGAGCAGCCTAAGGCTGTGCTCAGCGAGCTGATCGTGGCTGCGGGCAAGTGCGGCTGCGAGTTGGTAGTGCCCGACCCGGAGGATATCACCTTTTTGGAGGCGGAGCAGTTCGCAAGCCGGGTGGACTACGGCGGCTATACGGTGCCGCTGGCTTTTCTGGGCCGTCACGCCGCAGGCAATGCCGCCATGGCGGTGGAGCTGGCACTGGCGCTCTGCCGCAAAGAGGTGGACATCTCTGATGAAGCGATTCTGGATGGCATTGCCGCCGTGGACAACCGCTGCAGCATCCGGGTGCTTTCCCAGCGCCCGCTGGTCATTCTGGATGCCTGCCGCACCCCGCAGCAGGCTGCCGCGCTGCTGCGCGTGTTGAACATGGCCAAGGTGCGCCACATGAGCGCTATCATCGGCCTGACCGAGGAGGAGGGGGCGGAGGCCTTCTTCTCCGCGCTGGAGACCGGCCTGAGCCCTGAGGAACAGAAAAAGGATAAATCCACCATGCCCGGCATGAGCGAGAGCCCCTTTGATAAGGTGTATCTCGTCACGCCCGCCGGTGTGGAGGAGCAGCTGACCCGGCGTCTGACCGAGAAGGCAAAGTATCACTTTGACGCCCAGCTCTGCACCAGTCTGGACGAGGCGGTGCAGCTGGCGCACGCCAACACCCGCCGTGGGCTGCTGGTCTGCGGCAGCGAGGCGGCAGCGCTGGAAGCTGCCGAGCTGCTGGCAAAGGCGTAAGCTGCCGACAGCTTTTTCTAAAAAATAACCCGAAGATCCCGTACACTGAAGTTATGTGTACGGGATCTTTTATTTTGCAAAAAAGGAGATGGACAAGCAATGGCAACGGTGACTTTCAGCGCGGCAGGGGAGACCCTGTACGCCTATCTGGCGGGCGAGATCGACCACGATGCCGCGCAGAGCCTGCGCATCCAGCTGGACGATGCACTGGTCAGCCGCAGTCCCCGCACCCTAATTATCGACCTTGGCGGGGTAGGGTTTATGGATTCCTCCGGCATCGGGCTCATCCTTGGGCGGCAGCGCTGCGCCCGCGTTCTGGGCACGAGCCTGCGGTTGCAGCACGCCCCCGCGCAGCTGCAAAAAGTCCTGCGGCTGGCAGGCATCCCTTGTACGGAGACCACAGAAAAGGAGAATGCGCAATGAAAGCAGAGAACACTACCCGTATCCAGTTCGATTCCCTCAGCAGTAACGAGGCCTACGCCCGCGGCGTTACGGCGGCCTTTCTGGCGCGGTACGATCCCACCGTGCCCCAACTGGCCGACCTGAAAACCGCAGTGTCCGAGGCGGTCACCAACTGCATCGTCCACGCCTACCCGGAGCAGATCGGGCCGGTGTGCATGACCATTGCAGTCTACCCCGACCGGGAGGTGCACATCACCATTACAGATAAGGGCATTGGCATCCCCAATGTGGAGCAGGCCATGCAGCCATTGTTCACCACCGGCAACCCGGAAGAGCGCTCCGGTCTGGGCTTTGCGGTGATGCAAAGTTTCATGGACAGGGTAAAAGTTACCTCAAAGCCCGGCAAAGGCACAAAGGTGCTGCTGGTCAAGCGTCTGTCCCGGCGGGAGCCTACATAAAAAAGGAAAGGCGGTCCGGTATATGGTATCGGATAAGACCCGGCGGGAAGCATTCATCACGCAGAATCTGGGGCTGGTGCACGCCTGTGCAGGCAGATTCCGTGGGCGAGGCATGGAGTATGACGACCTGTACAGCGCGGGCTGCGTGGGGCTCATCAAAGCCTATGATAATTTTGACGAGAGCCGGGGCGTGTGTTTTTCCACCTATGCCGTGCCGGTGATCCTGGGCGAAATCAAAAAGCTGTTCCGGGACGGGGGCACGGTCAAGGTGAGCCGCTCCCTGAAGGAACTGGGAATGCGGGTGCAAGCTGCACGGGAGTATACTATGAAGCTGTGCGGCGCAGAGCCTACCTTGCAGCAGCTGGCTGAGCAGCTGGACGAGCCGATAGAGAATGTAGCCCTTGCCATACAGGCCGCGCAGCCCGCCATGAGCCTGACCCCGGAGGGCCGCGAGGATGGAGACCGGCAGCTGGATATCCCGGTGGAATCTCCGGAGGAGGAACTGGCAGACCGGATCAGTCTGGCGGAGGTGATCGAAGCGCTCCCAGAGCAGGACAAGCAGCTGATTCGTCTGCGCTTTTATGGCAACCGCACCCAGAGCGAGACTGCAAAGCACTTGCATACTACACAGGTACAGATCTCCCGGCGGGAACGCAAGATCCTGATCCGGCTGCGCGCCCGGCTTTTGGAGGAATAAGGGAGGAAGTGTCTATAAAAAATGTAAAAAACTGGGCAAAAAGTCAAAAGAATGATTTTGGCGTAAAATTTGTAAAAAACGCTTGCTTTTTGAAGGATGCTGTGCTAAAATACATTACTGTCAGGCGGACGTCCGACAGAATGAAATACTTCAAAAACGACGTCAAACGGAGAGATTCGACAGAATCAAAAATGAATCTCAAAAATCTTTCAAAAAAGTGCTTGACAATTTATCACGAAAGTGATAAAATAAATAAGCTTTCAGCCGCAAGGCTGTGGCGCACAGGACCTTGAAAATTGAACAATATCGAAAGAACTTGTAACGGAACCTATTTTCGTGTTGGAAAAACACGGTAAACAATTCCAAACAAAAGTAATTCACACAGGACGCAAGCGATTGCGTGCTGAGCGAAACGAGATTTAACACTTTTAAGTGATAAATATCATTTATAAAGAGTTTGATCCTGGCTCAGGACGAACGCTGGCGGCGCGCCTAACACATGCAAGTCGAACGAGCGAGAGAGAGCTTGCTTTCTCGAGCGAGTGGCGAACGGGTGAGTAACGCGTGAGGAACCTGCCTCAAAGAGGGGGACAACAGTTGGAAACGACTGCTAATACCGCATAAGCCCACGACCCGGCATCGGGTAGAGGGAAAAGGAGCAATCCGCTTTGAGATGGCCTCGCGTCCGATTAGCTAGTTGGTGAGGTAACGGCCCACCAAGGCGACGATCGGTAGCCGGACTGAGAGGTTGAACGGCCACATTGGGACTGAGACACGGCCCAGACTCCTACGGGAGGCAGCAGTGGGGAATATTGCACAATGGGGAAACCCTGATGCAGCGACGCCGCGTGGAGGAAGAAGGTCTTCGGATTGTAAACTCCTGTTGTTGAGGAAGATAATGACGGTACTCAACAAGGAAGTGACGGCTAACTACGTGCCAGCAGCCGCGGTAAAACGTAGGTCACAAGCGTTGTCCGGAATTACTGGGTGTAAAGGGAGCGCAGGCGGGAAGACAAGTTGGAAGTGAAATCTATGGGCTCAACCCATAAACTGCTTTCAAAACTGTTTTTCTTGAGTAGTGCAGAGGTAGGCGGAATTCCCGGTGTAGCGGTGGAATGCGTAGATATCGGGAGGAACACCAGTGGCGAAGGCGGCCTACTGGGCACCAACTGACGCTGAGGCTCGAAAGTGTGGGTAGCAAACAGGATTAGATACCCTGGTAGTCCACACCGTAAACGATGATTACTAGGTGTTGGAGGATTGACCCCTTCAGTGCCGCAGTTAACACAATAAGTAATCCACCTGGGGAGTACGACCGCAAGGTTGAAACTCAAAGGAATTGACGGGGGCCCGCACAAGCAGTGGAGTATGTGGTTTAATTCGACGCAACGCGAAGAACCTTACCAAGTCTTGACATCCCTTGACAGACATAGAAATATGTTTTCTCTTCGGGGCAAGGAGACAGGTGGTGCATGGTTGTCGTCAGCTCGTGTCGTGAGATGTTGGGTTAAGTCCCGCAACGAGCGCAACCCTTATGGTCAGTTACTACGCAAGAGGACTCTGGCCAGACTGCCGTTGACAAAACGGAGGAAGGTGGGGATGACGTCAAATCATCATGCCCTTTATGACTTGGGCTACACACGTACTACAATGGCGTTAAACAAAGAGAAGCAAGACCGCGAGGTGGAGCAAAACTCAGAAACAACGTCCCAGTTCGGACTGCAGGCTGCAACTCGCCTGCACGAAGTCGGAATTGCTAGTAATCGCAGATCAGCATGCTGCGGTGAATACGTTCCCGGGCCTTGTACACACCGCCCGTCACACCATGAGAGCCGGGGGGACCCGAAGTCGGTAGTCTAACCGCAAGGAGGACGCCGCCGAAGGTAAAACTGGTGATTGGGGTGAAGTCGTAACAAGGTAGCCGTAGGAGAACCTGCGGCTGGATCACCTCCTTTCTAAGGAGTCAGGCAATGACAGAAGCATCCAAGATGGTCGGTCATTGGAACAGGTGACAAGTTAAAGTTCAAGTAGATATTGTTCGATTTTGAGGGCCCTGAAAAGGGGTTACTCAAAACCTTATGTGGGGGTTTAGCTCAGCTGGGAGAGCACCTGCTTTGCAAGCAGGGGGTCAAGGGTTCGATTCCCTTAATCTCCACCACATGGGCCAATAGCTCAGCTGGCTAGAGCACACGACTGATAATCGTGAGGTCGATGGTTCGAGTCCATTTTGGCCCACCATGTGATGAAAATCAAAGTTCCGGGAGACCGGGCTTTGAGGGACATCACCAAGACGTACCTTGAAAACTGAATAATAACTGCGAAACAAAGATTATAGTAAGTTCTTTTTTAAGAAATATTACAATTTCAAAAGGAAGGGTAACAATAATCTTCGTTGGCAAGAGAGAATCAAGAGGATACCAAATGTTCCAAGAGAACGTTTGAAAGGTCAAGCGAACAAGGGCGCAGGGCGAATGCCTTGGCACTGGGAGCCGATGAAAGACGTGATAAGCTGCGATAAGCTTCGGGGAGCTGCAAATAAGCATTGATCCGGAGATTTCTGAATGAGGAAACTCACCTGGGTTCATACTCAGGTACGTTATACTGAACTTCAAAATAGGTATATCGAGGGAACCGCCTGAACTGAAACATCTAAGTAGGGCGAGGAAGAGACATCAAACGAGATTCCGTAAGTAGTGGCGAGCGAACGCGGAAGAGGGCAAACCGAGAGTAGAAATACTTTCGGGGTACGGAGCGCATTTAGGACTTAAGTTGTTAACCGAACGGCATGGGAAGGCCGGTCAGAGAGTGTGAGAACCACGTAGGTGAAAACGACAAGAGCCGAGCGAATTCCAGAGTACGGCCAGACACGTGAAACCTGGTCGGAATACGGGGGGGACCACCCTCCAACCCTAAATACTACCCAGTGACCGATAGCGTATAGTACTGTGAAGGAAAGGTGAAAAGCACCCCGGGAGGGGAGTGAAAAAGAACCTGAAACCCTGTGCCTACAAGCACCTAGAGCGCGTCAATGTGTGATAGGGTACTTTTTGTAGAACGGTCCGGCGAGCGATTGTATGCAGCAAGGTTAAGGACTTAAGGTCTGGAGCCGAAGCGAAAGCGAGTTTGAAAAGGGCGTTAAGTTGCATACAATGGGCCCGAAACCGGGTGACCTACCCATGGTCAGGTTGAAGTGGAAGTAAAATTCCATGGAGGACCGAACCGACCTCCGTTGAAAAGGCGGCGGATGAACTGTGGGTAGCGGAGAAATCCAATCGAACCCGGAGATAGCTGGTTCTCCCCGAAATAGTTTTAGGACTAGCCTCAAGTTAGATACCTGGAGGTAAAGCACTGAATAGCCTAGCGGCCGAGAGGTTAGCGAAGCTTATCAAACTCAGAATGCCAGAGTATTGATGCTTGGGAGTCAGACAGTGTCAGATAAATGTCATTGTCAAAAGGGAAACAGCCCAGATCTACAGCTAAGGTCCCAAAGTCAGGTTAAGTGGAAAACGATGTGAAGATACGTAGACAACCAGGATGTTGGCTCAGAAGCAGCCACACATTCAAAGAGTGCGTAATAGCTCACTGGTCGAGCGTCTTTGCGCGGAGAATTTAACGGGGCTAAACCTGACACCGAAGCTTAGGCAATACAGCAATGTATTGGGTAGGGGAGCGTTGTATACGCGGTGAAACAGTAGCGCAAGCGGCTGTGGAGTGTATAGAAGTGAGAATGCCGGAATGAGTAGCGCGAATGCAGTGAGAATCTGCATGGCCGAAAGCCTCAGGTTTCTGGAGGAAGGTTCGTCCGCTCCAGGTTAGTCGGGAGCTAAGGTGAGGCCTAACGGCGTAGCCGATGCACAGACGGTAGAGATTCCGTCACCACCAAAAGAGTTAAGCACAGGGACACATTTGAAGTCTCGGAGCCGGGTGTTGGTTCCGGTAGCGATCGAGGGAAGTTAGTACCGAAGTCCGGGATGGAAGATGGCGAGAAAAGCTGTGTGTATTTCTGCGGTGCCCGTACCGCAAACCGACACAGGTAGGTAGGAAGAAGATTCTAAGGCCAACGGGAGAAGGGTTGTTAAGGAACTCGGCAAATTGACCCCGTAACTTCGGGAGAAGGGGTGCTCCAGCGATGGAGCCGCAGAGAATCGGCCCAAGCAACTGTTTACCAAAAACACAGGTTTGTGCTAAATCGAAAGATGACGTATACGAGCTGACGCCTGCCCGGTGCTGGAAGGTTAAGAGGAGATGTGCAAGCATTGAATCGAAGCCCCAGTGAACGGCGGCCGTAACTATAACGGTCCTAAGGTAGCGAAATTCCTTGTCAGGTAAGTTCTGACCCGCATGAAAGGCGTAATGATTTGGGCACTGTCTCGACAGCCCGCCCGGCGAAATTGTAGTACCGGTGAAGATGCCGGTTACCCGCGGCAAGACGGAAAGACCCCATGGAGCTTTACTGTAGCCTAATATTGGGTTTCGATGTTGCATGCACAGGATAGATGGGACACAGGGAAACAAGTGCTTTGGCATTTGTGGAGTGGCCGTTGGGATACCATCCTTGCGATATTGGAATTCTAACCTGCGCCTTTGAATCAAGGCGGGGGACATTGTTAGGTGGGCAGTTTGACTGGGGCGGTCGCCTCCTAAAGAGTAACGGAGGCGTTCAAAGGTTCGCTCAGCTTGAACGGAAATCAAGCAAAAGAGTGCAAACGCAGAAGCGAGCCTAACTGCGAGACTGACGGGTCGAGCAGTAACGAAAGTTGGAGTGTGATCCGGTGGTATGTGAGTGGAAATGCCATCGCTCAACGGATAAAAGTTACCCTGGGGATAACAGGCTGATCTCCCCCAAGAGTCCACATCGACGGGGAGGTTTGGCACCTCGATGTCGGCTCATCGCATCCTGGGGCTGTATTCGGTCCCAAGGGTTTGGCTGTTCGCCAATTAAAGCGGTACGCGAGCTGGGTTCAGAACGTCGTGAGACAGTTCGGTCCCTATCTGTCGTGGGCGCAGGATATTTGATGGGAGCTGTTCCTAGTACGAGAGGACCGGAGCGGACGTACCTCTGGCGCACCAGTTGTTCTGCCAAGGGCATAGCTGGGCAACTATGTACGGATCGGATAAACGCTGAAAGCATCTAAGCGTGAAGCCGACCCAAAGATAAGATATCCCATTGTTTCAAACAAGTAAGACCCCTTGAAGACTACAAGGTTGATAGGCACGATGTGTAAGTGGAGTGATCCATTCAGCAAGCGTGTACTAATAGGTCGAGGGCTTGACCACAATTCGCTTGAGACTTTTAAGTCAACGAAAAAATGTCAGCAGTGATTATTCAGTTTTGAAGGCACGTCCTTCTAAGAAATACTGGACAGAAGCACAGAAATGTGTTATACTGATTCAGTCAGATCGGTCGGTGTCGATGACGGTGAGGTTCCACCTGTTCCCATTCCGAACACAGAAGTTAAGCTCACTCGTGCCCAAGATAGTTCGCTGGAAACGGCGCGTGAAAATAGGTAGTCGCCGACTTTTATATGGCCCGTTGGTCAAGTGGTTAAGACAGAGGCCTCTCACGCCTTTAACATCGGTTCGAATCCGGTACGGGTCACCATTTGCACCTCTAGCTCAGTTGGTAGAGCAACTGACTCTTAATCAGTGGGCCCAGGGTTCGAGTCCCTGGAGGTGCACCACAACAACAAAATCCGAACTTTTTTCCAATAGGAGAAGGGTTCGGATTTTTTGTTCGCAGAGTAAAACACAAGCGATGCTTGTGCATTAAAAACACAAACTGCTATAAGCTACTTCATTCCCCTTCTTTTTTGCTGTTTACGATAGCCTGCACCTTGGTGGGCAGACCATAGATGCTGATGAAACCGGTGGCATCGCTCTGCTTGTAGTCGCCGCCTGCGGCAAAGGTGGCGATGTCTTCACGATACAGAGAGAACGGCGACCAGACCCCTGCATTGATGAGGTTGCCCTTGTACAGCTCCAGACGCACCTTGCCGGTGACATGCTCCTGTGTGGAGGTGACAAAGGCACTCAGAGCTTTGCGCAGCGGGCTGAACCACTGGCCATCATACACCAGTTCGCCAAAGGTGATGGCCAGTTCAAAGCGCACCTGATCGTTGCCTTTGCCGGTGCTGCCGTGGCAGACCGCATCCGCACCCTCGGCGCGGGCAATCTCCACCACGCGTTTTGCCAAAATGGGGCGGGCAAAGCTGGTGCCCAGCAGATAACCCTCGTAATCTACCCCGGCCTGCATGGTGGGAATGACGTAATCCTCCACAAATTCATCGGTCAGGTCTTCGATGTACATACAGCTTGGATGCGCCGCTTGCCTTGGCGCGCTCTTCCAAGCCTTCCAGCTCACCCTTCTGCCCCACATTGCCGCACACGGCAATGACTTCGCAGTTGTTATAGTGCTCTTTCAGCCACGGGATGATAATCGATGTGTCCAGACCGCCGGAATATGCCAGCACGACCTTTTTGACCTCAGACATAGGAACTGCCTCCGTTCAAACCAACTTATATACTTTTCGATTTCCCTCGTGCAATTTCATGATTGCAGTGTCCGTTATACGGTCACTTGGAAAATGTGTAAAAAGTGTTCTGCATATAGCAGCAATATGAAAGCAGTATTTCACAGCGGGGCATTATGAATCTATAATAGTAGTTGGAAATAAACAGAAAGAGGGTCTTTTTGATGGCAACGATATTTTCAAGAGAAGAAAAGGCAGAGGCACTGTTCGGGGAGATACTGAAAAATCCAGAAGCCTGCCGCCGCCTGATGGATACCTTCAACGACTCGCTGGACATGGCAGACGTACTGGATGCGCCGACCGTGAGTGCACAGCAGTTTGCCGCAGCGCTGTTCAATGCCTACGAGAACAAGGATCTGTCTGCCTTTCTGATGGCAATCTGCCAGCACAGTATGTTTGACTTGCTACGGAACGCTGCCCTGATCCCGTTCAAATTCAACGCCGATGGTCAGCCGAACCCGGTGATCCTGACGGATGATGCCGGCGTTCTTTTGCCGAACAACAAATTTGCTGTGAGCAGCAAAGTATACGACCGGTTCATCCGGGTATTCCAGAAGCAGGAAAAGGTAAAAATGTACCTTGCCAGCGGCTACTGCAAGTATCACGGCTACGACGAAGGTTCGATGGATGTGGTGGAGTACCACTACAACCAGCATTTGGGGCTGCTGCTGATCTACGAACTGCCGGACACCGTGAAGCAGAAGGTGACGGAAGCGGAGGCCTACTCCACCGTCTGGGATATCCAGATGAAGCTGCAGCACGCACTGCCCCGTTCCGTGGTCTACTATGGACAGGATACGCTCAAGGACGGCGGAACCCGCTACGATGAACTTGGCGTTTTTCTGCCGCTGGAACACTTTGCCGACCGGCTGGAACGCCATGTGGAAACTGCTACCAAGATCGTTTACGGCGAGTAAACGCCCTGTAAACGAACTCCCTTTATAAGTGCATCACAGCAAAACAAAACGCAGCGAACCGTTAAAAGATTCGCTGCGTTTTGCCTTATATGGGAGAATGGAAATGCTGCACATCAGGTGCAATAACGGAAAGTCTTGTCAGTGACAATACGGGCGAAGATCAGCCCTAACGGCAGTGCCACGATGATGAGAATGGCATTTGCAAACCATGTGGCAGAGTCCATCAGAGACAGGATGCCCAGATTATAGATGGCACGGTAGAAATACAGCCCCGGCACCATGATAACGATGGACGGCACAGTGACGGAGATGCGGGGATAACCGACGGCGCTCTTCAGGCAGGAGGCCAGCAATCCGGACAGCAGTGCGCCCAGAAACGCTGCAATAGCGGGCGGAAAGCCCGCAAGGCTCACCAGCTCCAGCCGGAACGTGTTCGTTACCGCACCGATAAGGGCGGCGCAGACTGCCAGGTTCCGGGGACTGTTGAACATGAGCGAAAAGCCGAACACACCGCCAAAACTTGCCAGCAGCCGGAACACGATCTCTTCCGGGAGTGTCAGGCTCAGGGCAGGGAACTGCACCGGCTGCAAATGCAGCAGCAGTGCCATGATCCAAGCCGTCATGGTTGCCACCAGAATGATGAGGACGGCGTAGGCCAGACGTTCCAGCCCGGAGCGCATATCCAGCTTGGCAAGGTCGATGCCGCTGGTAATGAACGGAAAGCCCGGAATGATGAAGAGCATGGAGCAGATATACCCCGCCTCGTGCTGCGCCGATACGGCAAACAGCACCTCTGCCAGCTTCAGCAGAATGGCATACACGAGGCTTGCGGAACAGACCGACGCCGTAATGCCCAGAAACAGGGTGAAATGGTGCTTTGTCAGCTTGCACCGTACAAAGTTGCCGATGCCTGCACCGCAGAAGGCACACAGCATTTCCACAATGCCGCCGCCAAGCAGAAAGGTGAAGCAGCCGCAGGCCAGTGCAGCTGCAAAGCCCAGTGCGATGGGCGAATACAAGCCGTGGATGCGCTCGATCTCATCGAGGTGGCTGTGCAGTTCTTCGCCGGTCATAAATTTTCCTTCCCGGTCGAAGTCGTTGACGAAATGCTCCAGTCGGTTCAGCCGGGAGGTATTCACGCCCGTATTTGTCAGACAGAGTGACTGGGTATAACACTGGTCACCGTCAAAGCAGGTGAACTCAATGGACAACAGGCCGATGTCCGCTGTTGTTGTGACTCCCAGCTCCCGCGAAAGGGTGTTCATGGAGCTTCGGACACGCCATGCGCCGGTGCCGCATTCCAGCAGCATCAGCCCGGTGCGTCCAATGACGGAAGCTTTTTCCACAAGCCCCGCCTCGGTAATGGGGACGCCCTTGCTGGCCGACGCATAGTCGTGCCAGTAGACTTCCATGTGATTTTTGATGATCTCACTTTGCCGTTGTCCCATACCGGAAAGCCTCCTTTGTGATATGGGAATGTTGCAGCCGTTTCAAGACTGCGGTGCTATTATAAGGGAAATTGCAGGGCGGGTAAAACGTATCTTGGATATGCCGGCAATGTTCGTTTGGTATTTCAAAGAAGAAAATACGTTGCGTTTTTGGCGGCTCTGCGGTAGGATAGAAAAAACACGCCGAAAGGAAACTGCCGTGACCCTTTAACAACTCCGCTATGTCACGGCTGTTGCCGGCACCGGCACCATCAGCCATGCAGTGCAGCAGTTCTATATTTCTCAGCCCAGCCTGACCAATGCTATCCGGGAGCTGGAACAGGAAGTGGGGCTGGCGCTTTCCAAGACGGCAAGCTCTGTGGTGAGCCGGACGCTGCTGGACGCACGCGGACAAATGAGTGCAAAATCGATGCATCCCCCTGCTTACGGTCAAAGGAAATGTCAAAAGAAAAAGGGAGTGCAGGAGAAGATGAAGCACCTCCACAAGGGCGGCTGGTGCCATCCCCACAGCACAAGGCGGCTTGCTTTTTGCCGTGGCTGCCGGATAAGACAAAATACAACACCCGCAAAGGGAGCTTTGCCCGGACGTTTGTCCCCCTCTACCGCTGCGCTCAAAACGCATAGACCGCGTTTGCGCAGCGCAGCGCAGCAATGAAAGCCCCAGTGGGGCTTTTAAGCGGCAGAACGGTCTGCGATAGCAGATGGAGGGGCCTCGCCCCGACAAGTTCTACAAATGTTTCCAAATTGTTAAGACGCAAAAAATAAGTAGCTGGGCTCTGCTCATGTAATGGGGTCACCGTTTGCTCCGAACGAAGTTTTGCAGCGGCGTTGTCCGGCTCGCTCACAGAAAGTGTGAGGTCATGGCACGGTATCACGTTCAGACGGCTTATGTAAGATTCAAGGTACAGTATGAAGAAAGCCGGACGCAGTGCAGACACTACGTCCGGCTTCTTTTTTACGAATTGAGCGCCTGCCATAGCGCATCTGAAGCATCAAACACTGCTACGCTGTACCCGGCAAAGCGGCTCTGAATATTCACGGTCTGGCTTCCGTCGGCGGCGGTGTTGTAGCTGCCCAGTTCCAGCCCGGAAAGGGCGGGCTGGCTGCTCCACGGGATAAGCTTTGTCTGCCAGTCCGCGCCCAGCTTTTCGCTCAGCGCCCCATAGGCCTGTTCAAAGCCCTCCGGGTCATCCAAAATCCAAATTTTGCTCTCGCCGTTGGCAAGGTCGGTGTTCATCTGGGTGGCACCGGCCATCTGGCCGTTCATGTCGGTCAGGGCGGCATCGGCGCTCCATGTGTAGTTGTTCACCTGCACGATGACCGCCCCGTCGCCGTTGGCGTCCTCCGCATAGTCTGCCAGCGCAGTCTGCAGGCGCTGCACGGCCTCGTCCGGCAGGGCCTCCGCCGTGACCACCGCCACGGTGTAGTCCGGGTCTACGGTAGTCAGCAGGCCGTGCGCCACATACGCTACGCCCACAATGACCATTGCCGCCACCGCCACGATGCCCCAGTTATAATACCACCAGTTGGCGCGGGAGCGCTTTTTCTGCTCCTGTGCGGTCAGGGGCTTATCCGGCGCTGTCGGGCGCGGGATGCTGCGCACCTCTACGCCGTATTCCTGCCGCAAAACCGGGAACAGGGTCTGCATCGCCGCCAGCCCCGGCAGCCAGAAGCCGAACAGCACCGCCCAGAAGATGCTGACCGGGAACAGCAAGATCATGCCGCCGATGCCCGCCAGCATGAGAACGCCTGCCAAGACGCAGCGTGCCGGGGCGGCAGCCAGCAGCCTGCCTGCCCGGCGCAGCAGGACGTCCGGTGCGGGGGCTTGCAGCGGCAACACGGCGGCGCAAAGCGTAGCAAGAACCGCCAGCACCAGAAAGTCCAGCGCCAGAAATACAAGCACCGCAAGCCCGGGGTAATACCCCTGCTGCGCGGCGGCTTCAAACACAAAGGCAGACACAAAGCACAGCAGCCCCAGCACCAGCGTGCCAATGCAGCCAAAGCCGCAGGCTGCTTTCCAATGGGCGGCAAGGGTCTGTTTTGCCCGGGGCAGCCACTGAGAGGGGTCGTTCTGCAAGCTGCGCAGGGCACAGTCTGCCAGCAGCACCATGGCAGGGCCGGTCAGCAGACCGGTGACCGCGCTGCACACCACCGTCAGCGGTAGGGAGAGCAGGGTGATCCCCAGCGAGACCCCCAGCGCAGCGGGCAGGCAGAGCACGCAGACCAGCAGGTTCGTGCCCAGCAGCTGGCCAAGGTCGCGGCCGACCATCTGGCAAAAGCGTGCAAAGCCTTTTTTCTCCGGCTCGTTTGGGCCTACGCCATGGCCGTCCCGCCCATAAAGGGCATTGTAGATGCTCATTTTACTTCACCTCGGTGCCAAAGGCTTCGATCTGGGTCAGCGCCGGGAAGGGGGAAGTCCCCTCGGCCTGAATCAGATCCTTCAGCACAAGGCTGCGCACCCGCTTGGGCTCAAAGGCCACGCTCTGAGGCTTGGCGCTTTTCACCAGCGGGATGTCCAACCTGCTGCCGTCGGAAAATTCCACCGTGGCCTTGACCCAGTAGTTGTCGTGGGGAAAATCTGCCCGCTCGGTGATGCGCAGCTCATCCAGCAGTACTTCCCGGCCAAAATCCAGCGTCAGGGCTGCGTTCGGGTCGCGGTTGATGCCCCAGCTCTGGTAGGGATACTCGCCGTGGGCGCTGTTCTCAAAAATGCCGTCGATGGCGTTGCGGGCGGCAAACACCGCCTCGCCGCGCGTTTCTACGTTGGCGCTGGCGTGGGGGTAAAAACCGGTGTCGCCATGCTCGTCATAGCAGTTGAAGGCCAGATTCCGCCGGGCGGCAATCTCCTCCGGCAGCGCCAGCCGTGCCCGGATAACGTGACGGCTGCCCGCAAAGCTCTTGGGCGAGTAGGTGATGGCCTGCTCCCCGAAGGGAATGTGGAAATTGATCTCCCGCTTGACCACATACACAAGGGCTTCGGGCATGGTGTCCTCGAACTGGATGACGCAGTACTGCCCGGGATGGTCGATCTCCAGTGCCACCCGGTCGCCGGGGTTGTAGCAGTTGGTGTAAACAAGGGATACGGCGGTGTCAGCGTCGCAGGTCATCAGGGTGTGACCTGCTTCGTCCAGAATTTTCAGCTTGATGGTCTCCATGGCAGTTCTCCTTAGTACAGTTCGAGGTTCAGCATTCTTTGGAAATGCAGGGTAATTTTATAGACCGTTTCCGGCCATGCGGTGCGCAGGCGCGGGTCGGTGATGGGCACCGCCGTAACAGCAGCCGTTACGGCAGCAGGGTCAAAACGGATGCCGCCCAGTGTGCCCACCGCAAAGCCGTCCGCAGTGGGGGCAGGCTTCTGCTCGGTGAGCAGGGTCAGCTCCACCGTGCCGGGATAGTCCGTTTCGTCCCGCAGGGTGATGCCCTGTTCACTGACCGATACGCTGCGGCGGTAGGTGGTAAGCCCCGGGATGGGCGGGTACGCGCCCGCCAGTTCGCCGGTGATGCTGTTTTTATCGGTGCACACCTCCCGGGCGGCGTATTCCGCGCCGGGCAGCTGCTGCACGCCGTCAAAGGTGGGCAGGTTATGCCATGCGCTCTGCATCGTCCAGATCTCATACCGCTGAGGGCTGAAGGTCTTTTTGGTGTAGCTCTCCACTCCGATATCGATCAGGAACGGTCTGCCGTCCTTGTATACGGTAATGCTGCCGGTATCGTTGTGGTTGTGGCTGTCGCCGTTGGAGCCGAACTTTGCACCCAGCACCCAGCTGCCCTGCCGCGCGGCATAGACGCCCACGCTGGGGTACCACACCGTTAAATGGTGCCGGGGCGTTGCAGAGTACGTCATCATTTCTTCTTCTGCAAAGGCGGTGGTCAGCCGGTACCACAGGTTGATGTGGGTGCTGCCGTCCGGGTTCTGCAAATGGTCGGGGTCGGCATCGGCACGGAAGTCTGCCGCCGCAAGGGCTTGCAAAGCATCGCTGCCCACAGCCTGCCCAAAGCGGTATTCCCGCGCACCGCACCGCCCGGCAAGGGGGCTGCAATCGCCAAAGTTCAGGTAGTAAGGCCCTTCCACATGGACGTTGCAGATGTACTCTGCAATGTTTTTGATTTTAGGTTCATGGAACAGGGGAGAGAAGGCCTCCGGCACAATGCTGGACAAAATTTCAAGGCAGCCCCACAGGGTCAGCCCGGCGTGGCGGTAATACTGTGCACCCTCGTTGCAGCAGCCGTCCGCGCCGTAGTCCTTTAAAAAGCAGTCGAGGCTGTACGCTGCCTGCTTGACGGCAGCCTGCCGCTGCTGCTGTGTGGTGGGCAGCAGAAAGACCGTGAGCAGCACATTCTGGGTGCACCAGCTCGTCCAGTTGCACATAGGCTCTTCGCCGTTGCCCATCCACCAGAAGTGGCTTGTAAAATAAGGCGTCAGGATGCGGGCGTCCAGCTCCCGCTCCATCCGCGCCGTGATGCCCGGTGCAGCAGTATCCAGCTCGTCCGGCAGTAAGTACCGGGTCAGCGCCAGCAGCGCGCCGGTCTCGGCGGCAAATAAATCTACGATGGGGCGGGTGGTGTCCGGCAGGGGCAGCTGCGGGGTGTCCCGGATGTAGCTGTTGTGGGCGGGCAGCTGCCATGCACTTTCCTCGCAGATCGCCCATACGGTATCGGCAATTTCATCCAGAAAGCGCCCTTCGTGCTCCACACACTCGGCACATACCAGCGCGCACAGCCGCGCCCGGCGGGAGAAGTAAGCCGTCTCCCATGGGGTGCGCCGCCCAGTGTGGGTGAAATCCAGCCAGAGCGAGAGCGGCAGGGGCGCAATGGGCGTTTGCAGCGCGGCTTTCCCCGCCTGCAAAAAGCGCTGCTTTGCCCGCAGGGGCAGCCCCTGCCATGCAGTACGTTCCTTGGCAGGGGGGAAGGGCCGGTAATCGGGAAGAAATTCCGGCAGAAAAGCAAGTTGTTCCTGTATCATAAAAGCCTCCGGTTTTAAATACTTTGCTGGTATTCCCGCGGGCTGAGCCCCGTGACCTTTTTGAACACCTTGGAAAAATAAAAGGCGCTTTCGTACCCCAGTTTCTCAGCGATCTCGTATACTTTTAAATCGCCCTGTTCCAGCATCTCTTTCGCCGCAGCGATGCGGGTCTCGGTAATGTACTCCACAAAGCCGCTGTCGCCGTATTTGCCGAACAGCTGGCTGAGGTAGTTGGGCGAAAAATTGAATACAGCCGCCACATCGGCCAGCGTCAGTCTTTCGGAAAGGTGGCTCTGGATGTACTCCTGCACCTGTGCCACCACCTGCATCTTCCCGGCGGTGGCGTCGCCCTCGTTGACCTCCACGAACTGGATGGGCTGCTCCACCGTGAGCAGGGGCTGTAGATGGGCGTTTTCCCGGCAGCAGCGCGCCAGCCCCAGCAGGGAACCGGTGGGACGACCTACCGCCCAGAGCAGCCGTACCGTGAAATAGTTGTATAGAATTTGGCTGGCGCGTTCCAGCAGCGGGCGCAGCACCGTCCGGTAGTTCTGGCACTGGGCATTGGTCAGGCAGAACAGCACATTGCAGCGCATGGCATCCGCCCCGGTCACATAGCAGGGCAGGTAGTTTTGCAGGGTGGTCTCCAGCATCCGCCCGCAGGAAAAACTCAGCTTCAGCTGCTGGGCGGGGGTAAGGGCGGTGTTGGCGATGATCTCGCAGCTGGCTACAAGATAGGCGTCGCTTGCAAGGTTCAGCTCCATGTGCTGCAAAGGCTGCTCCAATGCGGCTTCGTCCGGGAACAGCCCGGCGTACAGCCGCACGAAAAAACGCTCCTGATAGCTGCGCACACTCTCGGCAAGGTTTTCCTGCGCCGACAATTCGCCCAGCAGGGCGCGCTCCTTTTTTACCTTTTCGGCGGCCTTGGCAAGGGCGGTTTGCAGGTTCTCGGGGGTCAGGTCCAGCTTGACCAGATAATCCACCACCCCGGCACCCATGGCCTGCTTGATGTAACCAAATTCTTCAAAGCTGGTCAGCATGATAAAGGCGGGCAAGGCGCTGCGTTCCCGGCAGGTGCGGGCAAGGGTAAGCCCGTCCATCACCGGCATTTTTACGTCGGCAATGACGATATCCGGCTTCTCCCGCTCAATGAGTTCCAGCGCCAGCTTGCCGTTGCGGGCGGTGCCGCAGACGGTATAGCCCAGCTTTTCCCATTCCAGCATCCCCTGCAGGCCGATAAGCACCAGCGGCTCATCATCCACCAGTAATATCCGCAGCATGGCTGTCTCCTTTCTGTTGATAGGGCAGCCGGATGGTGACCTCGGTGCCCACGTCCTCTTCGCTTTCAATGGTCAGGCCGTAGCCCTCGCCAAAGGAATACCGGATGCGGCGGTTCACGTTCCACAGGCCGACATGACGGAACTTTTCAGCCTTTTCGGCACCCTCGGCGGGCTCGTCCAGAAGATGCGCCACCTGCTCCGGCGGCATGCCCACGCCGTCATCGGTAATGCGCAGCAGTACGTCTCCGGTATCCGGGTCGGTGGAGATATCCAGCAGCACGCTGCCGTGGCCGCCCTTTGGCTCCAGCCCGTGGAAGATGGCGTTTTCCACCAGCGGCTGCAAGGTGAACCGGGGGATCATGCAGTCCCGGCAAAGGGTCTCGCTTTCAATGCGGGAGACCTCAATTTCCAAGTCGCCGCCGTAGCGGTACTGCTGGATGGTAAAGTAATCGTTGAGCAGCGCCAGCTCCTCCTGCAAAGGCACCAGCTTCTGGGTGCCTTTGGAGATGCTTTTGGTCAGCCGTGCAAAGGCGGTGACCATCTCGGCAATGCCGGGCGCGTGCTGGATGGTAGCCATCCAGCGGATGCTGTTGAGGGTGTTGTAGATAAAGTGCGGGTTCACCTCGTTTTGCAGCATCCGGTATTCCAGCTCCTGCTTGCGGCGCTCGTCCTCCACCCGGCGGGTCATCAGGCTGTCCACGTTTTCAGCCAGCTGGTTGATGCCCCGGCCGATGTCGCCCAGCTCGTTGTTCCACTCCACCGTGCGGTCCGGGACAAAGTTGCCGCTGCCCACGGTCTCGATGCGCTTTTGCAGCGCCTCCACCGGGCGGGTGATGACCCACTCCAGCCAGTGCTGCATCAAAAAGCTCAGTCCCCAGATGATGGCAATGCCAAGGGTGATGAGCCACAGGTACACGCCGTAGTGCAGCAAAAAGGTATTTGCGGGCAAAAGCTGTACCAGTGCCGCGCTGCGGCCGTTCAGCGTTACCTTGACTACATAATACTTCTGGCCGTCCAGCTGCACCTTGCCCTGCCATGCGGTCTGCTCTGTCACGCCGTTATTGCTGCCGGTGCGCAGGGTGTAGTCCACCTCCCGCAGCGGGTTCTCGGTCTCGGTCAGGCTGCCGTTTTCGATCTGCCACAGGCGGCTGCCCATCTCCCAGTACAACGCGCTGCCGTCGGTCAGGTTGTAGCCCGCAGCCGGGTCGGTGATAATGGCGGTGTCCAGCGCAAGGTAGGTGCTGCCCCGGTGCAAGGTGCCCTTGCCGCAGCGGACAGGCTGGCTGATGGCGATGCAGCTCGGACTGCCGGGCAGCAGCGGGTCGGTAGTGAACTGCATCCCGTACCCCTTGGTGAGAAACTGCTTTACGCTGGTGCGGTTGAGCGCCGCCGAGGAGTTCAGCGTGCCGAACTGCAAATGCCGGTCGTTTTCATTGGTAATAAAAAAGCGGAGGATATGGCTGTACAGGGTGCTGGAATAGTATTTTTCCTGCACGGCTTCGTAGGCGGCAATGGTCTGGGTGCCGTTGATATTTTCCTGCGAGATGTACCGCCGCACGGTGCTGTCGATGGAAGCCCAGTTCAAAAGAGCATCGGCGCTGTCCAGACTGGTCTCGATGGAGGTAGCCACCAGCCGCAGGTTGAACTCTGCCGCCTGCAAGGAGTTGGCGCGCACATATTGGTTGGAGAGGGTGAACAGCGCCGCGCCCACGGCCAGCGAGGTAAGGATGGTAAAAAAGCGCATCCCCCACACGATCTGCCGCCGCAGCGGGAAACGATGGCTGCTCTTCATAGCGGAGCCTCCTTTCCGGTAATATTTTGCATTCTTTCCTTTATACAGTACTGATTCCGGCGCGGTTTGTCAACGACTTTTTTCATGAAAATTGTGTACTTTATACGCTTTTTTCTTGTGCCATGGATGTAAACTGTGCAAGAGAACAAGAAAGTGCAGACTCCAGTGTAAGAAAGTGCATCTTTTTTTAAAAGATACAGAAAAACTGCAACTCTTCCCGGAATTTTTCCATTCCGGTTTTTGCGTTTGTGCGGTATCCTAGTGTCAACAAAAGCGAGTGGCTCCCCGGCACGGGGGAGACCGTTGCACGAAATACACACACTGCCCTGAAGGAGGACACACTTATGAAAAAGATCTCTCGTCGTTCGTTCCTTACCGCTGCCGCTGCCTGCGGCGCTGCTGCTGCTCTGAGCGCCTGCGGCGGCTCTTCCGCAAGCTCCACCGCTGCTTCCTCCACTGCCGGTTCCACCGCTGCATCCGCAGCAGCAGGCCCTGTTACCCTGCAGTGGTCGGTGTGGGATAAGGAATCCACCCCCTACTGGCAGGCCATGGCCGACGGCTACATGGCAAGCCACAAGGACGTGACCATCGAGATGGTGGATCTGGGCTCCAGCGATTACATGACCGTTCTGGCTACCCAGCTGGCCGGCAGCGCCGATCTGGATGTCGTGACCGTCAAGGATATCCCCGGCTACGCAAACCTGATCAATCTGGACTACCTCAAGCCCCTGAACGAGGTGCTGACCCGCGATACCGGTGATTTCAACGGCACCATCGAGCAGCTGACCACCGATGACGGCAACTTCTACGCCGTGCCCTTCCGCAGCGACTTCTGGGTGCTGTACTACAACAAGGATCTGTTCGATAAGGCCGGTGTGGAGTATCCCTCCAATGACCTGACGATGGAAGATTACGATGCTCTGGCACGCAAGATGACCAGCGGCTCCGGCGACACCAAGGTCTATGGCTGCCACTACCACACCTGGCGCTCTGCCGCTTCTCTGTTCTCCATTCTGGACGGCAAAAACACCATCATCGACGGCAAATACGACTTCATGAAGCCCACCTACGATATGGTCATTGCCCAGCAGAAGGACGGCATCTGCATGGACTACGGCTACCTCAAGACCTCTTCTCTGCACTACTCCGCAGCCTTTGAGAACCAGCAGTGCGCAATGGTCAACATGGGCAGCTGGTTCATTTCCACGCTGGAAGCTTACATGAAGGATGCCGAGACCAAGTTCAACTGGGGCATCGTCAAGTATCCGCACCCCGCCGGTGCAGAGGCTGGTTCTACGCTGGGCACTGTGACCAGTCTGGCCATCAACGCCGATTCTCCCAAGGCAGAGACCGCTGCCGACTTCATCAACTGGTGTGTCTCCGAGGAGGGCGCACAGGCCATTGCCAAGACCGGCACCTTCCCGGCCTGCGGCTCCGCTGCCACCGCCGAGATCATCAAGTCCACCGAGGGCTTCCCCGAGGACAGCAACTCTGTGGATGCACTGACCACCAGCAATGTCTATCTGGAAATGCCCTACACCCAGTACGCATCTGATATCGAGACCATTCTGAACGCCGAGCACGATGCCATTATGACCATGAGCGAGACCGTGGACGAGGGCATCCAGAACATGAACGATCAGGTTCCCGCAGTTCTCGGCTGATAAAGCGTTTTCCGCAATGGTTTGCGGTTCTCCTTCTTCATTGTTTTCGATCCCCATTCATTTTCCGATGACGAGCATCGGAAAAAAGCCCTGTCCGAGCGGAGCGGGTATGCACAGCGCCCGCCCCGCTCATTTTTTGGAAAAGCTGTTATACTTCCGGGAAAGGAGGCTCTTTTATGGCGAGTGCTGCTGTCCAGAATAAAACTCCCCGTAAAGTGCTTAAAAAATCGACCCGCGATTCTCTGATCGCGTATTCCTTCATTGCGCCAAACTTCATCGGCTTCTGCGTGTTTACGCTGGTGCCCATGATGTTTGCCATTGCGCTGGCCTTCTGCGCATGGGACGGCCGCCACGCCATCGAGTTTATCGGCCTGAAGAACTTTGTAAAGCTCTTCACCACCGATAAAATTTTTCAGGCGGCGCTGAAAAACACCATCGTCTACGTCATTGGCACGGTGCCGCTGACGCTGGCCTGCTCGCTGGCCATGGCTGTGCTGCTGAACCAGAACGTGAAGCTGCGCAACTTCTTCCGCACCGTGGCGTTCTTCCCTTATGTTGCCTCGCTGGTGGCGGTGGCAGCGGTGTGGAATATGATCTTCAACCCCTCCATGGGCCCCATCAACATGCTCCTGAACCAGTTCTTTGGCGTGGCGGTGGAAAACCTGCCCCGCTGGGCTGCCGGTAAGGACACCGCTATGATCACGGTCATCCTGTTCAGCGTGTGGAAGAACATGGGCTACTACATGGTCATCTATCTGGCAGGCCTGCAGGGCTGCAACCCGGACCTGAACGAAGCCGCCGAGCTGGACGGCGCAAACCGCTGGCAGCAGTTCTGGCACATCACCCTGCCGCAGCTGCGCCCCACCACCTTCTTTGTGGTCATTATGCTCACCATCTCCGGCTTCAAGGTCTACGACCAGATGTACATGATCACGCAGGGCGGCCCCGGCACTGCTACCATGACGCTGGTGTATTACATCTATAATGTGGCCTTCGTCAATACCCCGAAATACGGCTACGCAAGTGCAATTTCCATGGTGCTGTTCGTACTGGTGCTGATCGTTACCATCATCCAGTTCCGCGGCTCCAAGGGCGAGAACTGAGAAAGGAGGAAGAACTATGTCTGCTGCTATTATCAAGACCGAGGCCTCTCAGAAGCGCCGCAATTTCATCTCCAAGTTCCTGATCTATTTCTTCCTCATCGTCATCACAGCTTGTATGCTGCTGCCCTTTTTGTGGATGCTGTCCTCCTCCTTTAAGCTGAATAAGGACGTGTTCGGCTTCCCCATCCAGTGGATCCCCAAAAATCCCCGCTGGCAGAACTATGTGGACATCTGGACCCAGATCCCGCTGCTGACCTTTGTGAAAAACACGGTCAAGATCACCGTGGTGGTCACCCTGTTGCAGCTGTTCACTTCCTCCTTTGCAGCCTACGCCTTTGCTAAGATGCAGTTCAAGGGCAAAAACGCGCTCTTCCTCGGCTACATTGCCACCATCGCAGTGCCCTGGCAGGCCTACATGGTGCCCCAGTTCATGATGATGAGCTCGTGGCATTTGAACAACACCCATCTGGCCATTATGTGCCTGCAGGCCTTCAGCGCCTTCGGCGTGTTCCTGATGAAGCAGTTCTACGAGGGCGTGCCCACCGAGCTGTGTGAGGCTGCCCGCATTGATGGCCTGAGCGAGTACGGCATCTGGTGGCACATCATGCTGCCGCTCAGCCTGCCCGCCCTGTCCACCCTGACCATCTTCACCTTCGTGAACACCTGGAACGACTTCCTTGGCCCCCTGATCTACCTGACCAAGACCGAACTCAAGACAATCCAGATCGGTCTGCGTATGTTCATCACCCAGTATTCCGCAGAGTACGGCCTGATCATGGCGGCCTCTGTGGTGGCACTGATCCCGGTGCTGATCGTGTTCCTCTCCCTGCAGAAGTATTTTGTGCAGGGCGTGGCATCCACCGGCATCAAGGGCTAAACAAATCACCCGTAAGCGGGGCGTGGGCAGTACCCGCGCCCCGCATTTTTTGCAGAAATAGAGGGAAAACGTTATGTTATATCCTGAACAGAATGAAGCGCGCTTGAAGCTGAGCCTTGACGGCACATGGGCGTTTGCGCTGGGCAGCTGCGTGGAAGACCAGTTCGATCCCGCAAAGCCCCTGCCGGATGCCCAGCCCATCGCCGTGCCCGCCAGCTACAACGACCAGAACGACCAGACCACCGCCCTGCGCCGCCACTACGGCTGGGCGTGGTATCAGCGCAAAGTCACCCTGCCCGCCTTCTGCGCCGGGCAGCGGGTGGTGCTGCGGTTCGGCTCGGTGACCCACACGGCAAACGTCTGGCTGAACGGCCAGCTTATCGCACAGCACAAGGGCGGCTTTACCCCCTTTGAAGCAGACGTTACCGCCCTGCTGCACCCCGGCGAGACGGTGCTGCTGACCGTCGCCTGCGACAACCGGGTAAACCACAGCACCCTGCCTGTGGGCAACGAGGACGGACAACTGGCCTTCTTTGGATCGGACAACGCGGGCATCCCCAGCGTGGAAGCCGCCAAGCGCGCCGCCGCACCCCAGAACCGCCCGAACTTTGACTTTTTCAACTATGCGGGCATCCACCGCCCGGTGGTGCTCTACACCACCCCAAAAGAGTATATCGAGGATGTGACCGTAGTGCCCGCCGTGGACGGCACGGTGCAGTACGCGGTCAAAACCACCGGCAGCGCGCCTGTCCATGTCACGGTGCTGGATGCGGACGGCAACGCCGTTGCAAGCGCCGAGGGTGCAGAAGGCACGATCACAATCCCGGAAGGTGCATCTCTGGGAGCCCAGACCCGGCACGCCCTACCTGTATACCCTGCACATCACCTGCGGGGCAGACGTCTACGACCAGACCTTTGGCGTGCGCAGCATTGAGGTGCGGGGCACACAGGTGCTTTTGAACGGAAAACCGCTCTATTTCAAGGGCTTTTGCAAGCACGAGGACTTTACCGCCCACGGCCGCGGCTTTGACCCGGTGCTGAACGTGAAGGACGTGAACCTGATCCACTGGGCAAACGCCAACGCGGTGCGTACCAGCCACTACCCCTACGCTGAGGAGTTCTACGACCTGTGCGACCAGGAGGGCATTCTGGTCATGGACGAGACCCCGGCGGTGGGCATCGGCGGCGGGGCGGCGGTGAACCCTTACAAGGAATATCCTCTTGCGGAGCATCACCGGCAGGTGCTTGCCGAGATGATCCATCGGGACAAAAACCACCCCTGCGTGGTGCTGTGGAGCCTTGGCAACGAGCCGGATCTGGAGCACTTCCCGCAGGATGCCTACGATTACTGGCACCCGCTGTATGAGCTGGCACATCAGCTGGACCCGCAGAACCGCCCGGTCACCCTCGTCTGCTGCCAGAACGACTACACCAAGGATATCACCACCCGCACCATGGATATCGTCTGCATCAACCGCTACTACGGCTGGTACAACCTTTCCGGCGACATGGACGCTGCCTGCTATGGCCTGAATCAGGAAATGGATTTCTGGGCAGAGCAGCACAAGCCCGTGATGATGAGCGAGTACGGCGCAGACACCGTGGCAGGCCTGCACACCGCCGGAGCCGAGATGTTCAGTGAGGAGTTTCAGGTGGAGTTCTACCGCCGTCTGGATGCAGAATTTGACAAGCGCCCGTGGTTTGTGGGAGAATTTGTCTGGAACTTTGCAGACTACGACACCGTGCAGGGCCCCATGCGGGTGGACGGCAACAAAAAGGGCCTGTTCACCCGGGACCGCCGCCCCAAGCTGGGTATGCACTTTCTGCGCCAGCGGTGGGCAGAGATCCCTACGTTTGGATTTAAGGAGTAATCATGATGAAAACCTACCAGAACCACGCTATGACCGACGCCGAGGCACGGCAGGCACTGGCCGATGCCTGCAAACAGGTGGAGACCAATCTGCCCCTGTACACCTACCAGTGCCAGAACCATTCCAGTGTGAACGATATCTACCCCGGCTGCGCCAATAACCAGTGGACCTGCGGCTTTTGGCCCGGTGAGATCTGGCTGGCCTACGAGGCCACCGGGGACGAAAAATTCAAGACCGCCGCCCTCATTCAGGTGGACAGCTTTGCGGACCGCATTGCCCGCAAGGTGGAGGTGGACCACCACGATATGGGCTTTTTGTACAGCCCCACCTGCGTGGCAGCGTGGAAGCTGGTGGGCAGCGAAAAGGGCAAAAACGCCGCCATTGCCGCCGCCGACCAGCTGCTGACCCGCTACCAGCCCAGCGGCCGCTTCTTGCAGGCATGGGGCACCATGGACGACCCCGACAACTACCGCTATATCATTGACTGTATGCTCAACGTGCCGCTGCTGTACTGGGCAGCGCAGGTGACCGGCAGCGACCACTACCGCGAGATCGCCGCCGCCCACACCGCCACTACGCTGGCAAACTCCTTCCGGCCGGACGGCAGCACCTACCACACCTTCTTTATGAACCCGGACGGCACCCCCAAGGGCGGCCGCACCTGTCAGGGCTATAAGGATGACAGCTTCTGGGCACGGGGACAGGCGTGGGGCGTGTACGGCAGCGCCATTGGCTACACCTACACCCACGATGAAAAGTTTTTCGATGTGTTCCGCAAAGCGCTGGCGTTTTACCTTTCCCGCCTGCCGGAGGATATGATCCCCTGCTGGGATATGCTCTTTGCCCCGGAAAGCGGCGAACCGCGGGATTCCTCCTCCGCTGCCATCGTGGCCTGCGGATTGCTGGAAGCGGCAAAGTATGTGGACGAAACAGAAGCTGCCCAGTGGCGCACGCTGGCGCGGCAGATGCTGGCCAGCCTTGCCGCAAACTACGCAGTAAAGCCCGGCACCCTCGGCTCCGGCCAGCTGCTGCACGGCACTTACAGCAAAAAAAGCCCCTACAACACCTGCACCCCGGAGGGCGTGGATGAATGCACGAGCTGGGGCGATTATTTTTACATGGAGGCGCTGACCCGCCTGACCAAAGATTGGGAGATGTACTGGTGATGAACTTGCAGACCAAAGCGGATTTTACCGCACTGATGCACAAATTTCTCGACCCGCTCAAGCCTTATTATTCCGCAGGCTGTGCCCGGCTGCATCTGGGCGAGACGGGTGTGACCTACAACCAAAATGCCATTGAGCTGGAAGCCTTCAGCCGCCCGCTGTGGGCGCTGGTGCCCTTCTGGGTAGGTGGCGGCTCTGAGCCGGAATTTGAAACCATCTACCGCAAGGGTCTTGCCGCCGGCGCCGACCCGGAAAACCCCGAATACTGGGGCACCACCGGGGAGTACGACCAGTGTTATGTGGAGATGGCTGCCATTGCCTGCGGCATCCTCACCGCACCGGAAAAGCTGTGGACCCCGCTTTCTGACACCGAAAAACAGAACCTTGCTGCATGGCTGGGGCAGATCAACGCCCACACCATCCCGGACTGCAACTGGCAGTTTTTCCGCATCCTTGTAAACCTTGCCCTGAAAAGCGTGGGGATGCCTTACAGCCCGGAGCTGCTGGAGGACGGTCTTTGCAAAATCGACAGCTATTACAGCGGCGACGGCTGGTCCACCGATGGCGCCTCGGTGCAGAAGGATTACTACATCCCGTGGGCCATCCAGTATTACGGGCTGCTCTACTCTAAATTTGCCGCAGATACCGACCCCCGGCGTGCTGCCCTTTACCGCCAGCGCGCCCAGCTGTTCGCGCAGCAGTTCGTCTACTGGTTCGATGCCAATGGCGCGGCGCTGCCCTTTGGCCGCAGCCTGACCTACCGCTTTGCCCAGAACAGCTTCTGGGCGGCCTGCATCTGGGCAGGGCTGGAACCGCTGCCCCTGCCGGTGATGAAAGGGCTCATCGTCCGCAACTTCAACTGGTGGCTGGGGCAGAAAATGTTCGACCGGGACGGCATCCTGACCATCGGCTACTGCTACCCGCAGATGTACATGGCCGAGCGGTACAACGCCCCCGGCAGCCCCTACTGGGGCATGAAGAGCTTTTTGTTGCTTGCTCTGCCGGATGACCACCCCTTCTGGTCTGCCGAAGCCGCGCCCATGCCCGCATTGGAGCGGCTCAAGCCCATGCCATACGCCAATATGCTGGTGCAGCGCCGGGCGGGGCGGGTAACGGCCTATGCCGCCGGTGTCAACGAGGGGCACGGCCACGGACAGTTCCCGGAAAAGTACGCAAAATTTGCCTACGATACCCGCTTTGGCTTCTGCGCCTCCCGCAGCCGGGAGGTGCTCAATCAGGCGGCTCCCGACAGTATGCTGGCCTTTGTCATCGACGATAACGTGTTTGTACGCAAGGTGAGCAAAACGTGGGAAATTGAAGCCGGGGCTGTGACTGCGCAGTGGTCGCCCTTCCCCGGCATTGAGGTGACCACTACCATCACCCCCACGGCCACCGGCCACCGCCGCCATCATGAGATTGACAGCAGTTTCGACTGCGAAGCCTACGACTGCGGTTTTGCCGTGCCCAATTTTGCACCGGGCTACGCCGAAAGCGTGGAAAGCGATACCGCCGAAGCCCATTGCGACACCCTGCGCTGCACCGTGCGCGGCAGGGGAGAAGCAGTGGTCATCGGCTGCGACCCCAACACCAGCCTGTACTTCACCAACGTACATCTGCCCGCCGTGAAGTACCACATCCCCAAGGGGCACACGGTGCTGGACACCGAGATCCTTGACGAAGCGGACTGATGCCGCTTCTCTCCAGAAAAACAGTCGTTTTTATGCGGCTGTTTTTCTTATATTCTGTGCTATAATGAGAGCAGAAAATGCTGCGAGGTGACATTTATGCCTTTAAATAATCCTATCACATCGGCACTTCTGGCCGACCCGGAAATTTTCCAGCAGAACCGCCTGCCCTTCCACGCCCATTTTGCGGACCAGACAAGCCCCGAACTGCCCCTGACCGTCAGCTTGGATGGCGAGTGGAACTTCCGCTATGCGGAAAACCTGACCGCACCCTTTACGGACTGGGATACCCTGACTGTGCCCGGCTTTATCCAGATGCAGAGCCTGCAAAAGCCCGGCCAGCCCTACGGCACGCCCCATTACGTCAACACCCAGTACCCGTGGGACGGCCACGAAAAGCTGCGCCCCGGCGAAATTCCGCAGGATTATAACCCCATCGGGGAGTACCAGCGTAGTTTCACCCTGCCGGAAAGCTGGGCAAGCTGCTACCTGCGCCTGAACGGTGCCGACAGTGCCGCCGCCGTCTGGTGCAACGGCGTTTACATCGGCTACACCGAGGATACCTTCACTCCCGCTGAATTTGACATGACCGCCGCCGTCCACCCCGGCGAAAATACTCTGACGGTACAGGTGTACCGTTTCTCCTCCGGCAGCTGGCTGGAAGATCAGGATTTCTGGCGTATGAGCGGCTTGTTCCGGTCGGTGGAACTGTTCACAAAACCGGAGCTTCACCTTGAGGACGTCTTTGTGAGGCAGAGCTTTGCAGATGATTTTTCCAGTGCTGCCGTCACCTTTGATTGCAAGGTCAGCGGCGCGGGAACGGTGTCGGTGGTGTTCAATGGGCAGCAGCAGTCTGCTGAGGTGGGCGAGCCTGCGGAATACGACAGCGGCGTGGTGTTCGGCAAAGGCGAAGCCGACCCGGACGTGGAGGAGGACGTGCAGGATGTTTCCTTTACCTTTACGGTGGAGCATCCCGCCCTGTGGAGCGCCGAGCAACCGAACCTGTACGAGACAGAAATCGCCCTGCTGCGCGAGGGCGCTCTCGTGGAGCGTACTGGGCTGAAAGTCGGTCTGCGAAGGTTTGAGCTGAAAGGCCGCCAGATGCTTTTGAACGGCAAGCGCATCGTGTTCAAGGGCGTCAACCGCCACGAGTGGAGCTGCCGCACCGGGCGCACGGTCAGCCGGGAAGAGATGCTGTGGGACGTGAAAAACCTGAAGGCCCACAACGTCAACGCCGTGCGCACCAGCCACTACCCGGATGACCCCTATTTTTTGCAGCTCTGCGATGAATATGGCCTGTACGTCATCGGGGAGACGAATCTGGAGACCCACGGCACATGGCAGAAGCTGGGCGCGGACGGCTCGGACGAGTGGACGCTGCCCGGTGCGCGCCCGGAGTGGCGGGAAAATGTGCTTGCCCGCGCCGAAGCCATGCTGGAACGGGACAAAAACCACCCGGCCATCCTCATCTGGTCTTGCGGCAACGAGAGCCACGGCGGCAAGACCCTGTGGGAGATGAGCGAGTATTTCCGCCGCACCGACCCCAGCCGCCTTGTGCACTACGAGGGTATTTTCTGGAACCGGGAATACCCCGCCACCTCCGATATGGAAAGCCAGATGTATACCCCGGTGGCAGACATCAAAAAGTTTCTGGCAGAGCACCCGGAAAAGCCCTTTATCATGTGCGAGTACAGCCACGCCATGGGCAACAGCTGCGGCGGCATCACCGACTACACCGAGTATGCCTACGAAGAGCCGCTGTATCAGGGCGGGTTTATCTGGGAGTATATGGACCACGGCATCGCCGTGACGGGTCCGGACGGAAAGCCCGGCTTTGCCTACGGCGGCGACTTTGGCGACCGCCCCACCGACCGGGAATTCTGCGTGGACGGCCTTGTGCTGCCCGACCGCCGCAATACTCCCAAGATGGATGCCGTCAAGGCGGCCTACGCACCGCTGAAGATCACCCTGACCGACACCGAAGCCGTGATTGAAAACCGGAATCTCTTTACCGACCTGAACGCCTACGACCTTGTGTTTGCATCTTCGGTCAACGGCAAGCCGGAACGCCGCGCGGTGCTGCGGGTAGAATGCGCACCCGGTAAAACCGTGCGCATTCCGTTCCCGTTCCCTCTGCCGGAGACAGGGCTTGCCTGCATGACCGTTACCGCCATCCAGCGGGCTGCACAGCCCGGCATCCCGGCGGGCTATGAAGCCGCTTTTGGGCAGGTATGGCACAACCACGCCGAAGCCCGGCTGACCCTGCCCGCCCCGCAGCTGGTGGAGATGGACTGCAACATCGGCGTGAAGGGCGATGGCTTCGAGTACATCTTTGGCCGCGGCAAGGGCCTTGTGTCCATCCGCTATAACGGTGTGCAGCTGCTGGACGATACCGTGCGCCCCAACTTCTGGCGTGCGCCCACCAACAACGACGAGGGCTGCGCAGAGCCGTTTGCATTTGCCTTCTGGAAGACTGCCGGTCTCTACGCCCGGTGCGATAACCTGACTGCCGAAGCAAAGGGTGAGTTCGTCACCGTCCGCGCAAACTACACCCTGCCAAATGGGCAGACGCTGCCCATTGATTTTGCCATCGACGGCGCAGGCCGCTGCGACATCACCATGACATGGCAGGGCGCGCGCACTGAGCTGCCGGAGTTCGGCTTGCTCTTCCCGCTGCGCCGGGAACTGACGGACGTTTCTTACCTCGGTCTTGGCCCCCGGGAGACCACCGCCGACCGCACCGCAGGCGGCAAAATGGGCGCTTGGAGCTACAATGTCCGGCAGGATTTTGCCCAGAACACCCCGGTCTACCCGCAGGAGTGCGGCAGCCGCACCGGTGTGTACCGCGCAGCGGTCACCGGCAGCGGATTGAACATAGGCATCGGCTTTGCAGGGGACAGCATGACCTTCTCGGCACTGCCCTATACGCCCCATGAGCTGGAAAACGCCCGCCATCTCTATGAGCTGCCCCGGGATGACAATAAGACGGTCGTCCGCTGCGCTGCCTTCCAGCGCGGCGTTGGCGGCGACAATAGCTGGGGCGCAAAGCCCCATGCAGACGACTGCTTTGCGGTGGAGAAGGGAACCTCGTTCCGTTTTACGATTCAAAAGTAAAAATTTACTTGGCTAAAGTGGTGGGGGATCATCGTGATACCCACCACTTTGGTCTTATTGCGAAACCGTAACGAGATAAAAATCAGCGCAACATATAAATAGTATATTGGCGATACGCAATCCAACGATGTAGCTGCTACATTAAAAAGTTGAATTGCGGTATCCATGTTGTAGCGGCAGGAAAGCAGTTTCATCATAGTAGTGTCCTCCTGGACCTGGACTTGGTTTTGGTGTGCAGCCACGCAAATCAATGCCGCTAAGTCGGTGGAGATAAAACGGCAAGGCCGTCTGCTGCCGCCAAGAAGAAAAAGGCTGTAATTCTATAAAAAGGACGGAAATCAGAGGAACCTATCAGAATTCTGTGCTCTGGTGGTCGATATCAAGAGACAAGCCGCCAACTTCACCGTGGATGGCCTTTATGTGGTAAGCGACATATTCGCGCGGATTGACACCGTAATTCTTTTTGAAGGAGCGGTAAAAGGCGTTATAATCAGAAAAACCGCATTTGGCCGGGATGGAAGAAATCGGCTCTTTTTTCATGAGCAGCCGTTTGGCTTCCAGCAGCCGCTGCTGGATGACATACTGGTAAAAGCTGATCTGCATATTCTGCTTGAACATGTGGGAAAAATTGTATTTATCAATGAAAAGCGCCTTTGCCACCGTGTCCAGTGAAAGATCGCCGCTGAGGTTCAAATCGATATAATGCAGGGCGTTGCTCAGGATGCTTGGTTTCTGCGCCTTGGCAAAAACGTGTTCCCGATTATATAAGGAACGGTTGATGCCGATCAAGATGCGGAGAATATCGGCCATGCCCTCACTGTGGTAACACAGGCTTTCCTCCCGGTAAGCGTGGGTCAGGGCTTCAAACTGCCCGAACCGGGCGCGGGAACTGTCCACGCTATCCCGAATCAAAAATGTTTTTGCATGACCCGGACGGAGAAAGTAATCGATGTCCGGGTCGATCTTTTTCATGGTATCAAAAGCCGGAGGGCTGAGCCACAACACATACCGCTCATAGGGGATCTCAAAGTCCCGGAAGATGGGATGGTGCATAATGGCAGGTGGGATGATCAGCAGGTCTCCCGGTTTGAGCCGGAACATTTTGTCGTGGACAACAAAATCCGCATTTCCGCTGACAAAGAGAATAAATTTCATAGAACTCATGGTAATGAGAAGCGACCGGGGGATAGCTGGCGTCCTTGTAATGGTCGATCTCAAAATCCGGCTCGGCCATGTAATGTTTATCGGTTTTGATGACTTTCACAGAAAAATACCTCCGGTCAAAAAATTCTTTTGGGCTAGTTCATCATAACACGATGTATCAATATATGCAATGTTTTGACCAATAAATGCCAATAATTTTGCAAAAAAGGCTGGATTATACCAAGAAATGCAAGGTTTTTACCAAAAAAGGCCTGTACATTACAACGGGTTTGCGCTATTTTTATTGACAGAAAGCCTGTTACACAAGGCAGAACAGAAATGGTAGGGAATGCGCAGCCCGAAGCCCTTTGCGGAAGGGATAAATTTCACTCTGACCGACAGGAGATCAAAACCGGTTTTGTACGCAGTCAATCAAACAAAGAAAACTGGAGATGTCAATCATGATAGGAACAAGACGTATTACTCGCCGCAGCTTTCTGGCTGCTGCAGGTCTTGCTGCCGTAGGCGCAAGCCTGTCGCTCACCGGATGCAGCGGCTCGGTTTCAGACGGCCTGAGCTCCAAGCATCTGCTGGTGGCACACAGCCACAGCGAAACGCACCCGGTCAACGTTGGACTGCAGAAGATGACGGAAGTTGCTTCTGCTGAATCCGACCTGACCTTCAGCGTTTACCCCAATGGTCAGCTGGGCGACAACGCAGCAATGATCCAGCTGGTCAAGGCCGGCGTTCTGGATATTGCAAAGGTCTCTGCTTCCAGCATGGAGCAGTTCAACAGCGCATACGCCATCTTCTCGATGCCGTATGTGTTCGAGAGCACCGAGCAGTATTTTGCCGTTATGAACCAGAGCGAAGCAGTGCAGGAGATCTTCAAGAGCACCTACGATCAGGGCTTCTTTGCCATCGGCTGGTTCGATTCCGGCTCCCGCAGCATCTACACCACCAAAGACGGCCCCTGTGAAGGCCCCGCAGACCTGAAGGGCCTGAAGATCCGCACCCAGGACAGCCCCACGTCCATTGCCATGATCCGTGCCATGGGCGGCAGTGCAACGCCCATGTCCAGCGGCGAGACCTACACCGGTCTGCAGCAGGGCATTATTGACGGCGCAGAGAACAACGAGACAGTTCTGGTGCAGGACGGCCATGGTGAGGTCTGCAAGAGCTACACCTACACCCAGCACCAGATGGTGCCCGATATCGTGATCATCTCCACCGAGACTTGGGAAAGCCTGGACGAGACCGAGCAGAGTGCCATCGTAAACGGCATGACGCAGGGCAACGAAGCACACGAGGCCGTATGGCAGGATCTGGTGCAGGAGAACATTGACGGTGCCAAGGAGATGGGCGTCCAGTTCTACACAATCGACAAGACGGCCTTTATCGAGGCTACCCAGTCCCTGCGCGACGAGTTCTGTGCCGAGAGCGCCGACAATGCCCGTTATTACGAGGACTTCCTGTCCTATGTACAGGCTTGATGAGGAGGGAAGCATACCATGTTGATCGTTAAATTCCGCGGCCTGATCGATAAGATCATTCAGGTCCTCAGCACCATTATCATGGGTGTCATGGTCATTGCTGTCTGCTGGCAGGTCATCACCCGCTACATCCTGAACAACCCCAGCACCGTGACCGAAGAAGCGCTGCGTTATCTGCTGATCTGGGTGACCATGGTGGGCGGTGCTTACGCATACGGCCGCCGCAAGCATCTGGCAATCACCGCGCTGAGCAAGCGTCTGTCCTTCAAGGGCCAGAAGATCCTGGATATCTTTGTGCAGGCTATGGTCATCCTGTTCTGCGTTGTTGTCATGATCGGCGGCGGCACGCGCCTTGTCAACACCGCTGCGGATCAGCTGAGCGCTGCGCTGCAGCTGCCCATGCCCCTGATCTACGCCAGCGTCCCTGTGGGTGCCATCCTGTTCATCTTCTACGCGCTCATCTTCATCGGTGAGGATCTGCGCGATATGAAGCAGGGCCCCAAGGCAGAGTCTGCCAAAGAAGCATAAAAAAAGGAGGACGAACCTAAAATGGGTACTTTTCAAGTCGGTCTGCTCCTGATCGGCACGTTTGCGCTGCTGCTGGCGCTGAGCGTCCCGGTCTCGGTCAGTATCATCATTTCGTCGGTCGTGACCATGGCCTCCACCCTGTCTCTGGATCTGGGCACTTTCGTTGCCAGCCAGCGCATGGTGGGCGGCGTTGACAGCTTCTCGCTGCTGGCTGTCCCGTTCTACATCCTCTGCGGTGTTCTGATGAACACCGGCGGCATTGCACAGAAGCTGATCGATTTCGCAAAAATTCTGGTCGGCCGCATCCCCGGTGGTCTGGCACACACCAACATTCTGGGCAACACGCTGTTCGGCTCTCTGTCCGGTTCCTCCGTTGCAGCTTCCGTTGCTATCGGCGGCGTTCTGATCCCCATGGAGGAGAAGGAAGGCTACGATAAAAAGTTTGCTGCTGCCGTCAACATCGCTTCCGCACCTACCGGTCTGATCATTCCTCCTTCCGGCATCCTGATCATCTATCCGGTGCTGGCTGGCTGCTCTGTGGTGGGCATGATCATGTCCGGCTACATCCCCGGCCTGATGTGGGCACTGGCCTGCATGGTCGTGGCGTATGTCATTGCAAAGAAAAACCACTATCCCACTGCTGGTAAGGTTCCGGCTTCCGTTTTCTTCAAGTACTTCGTGGACGCCATCCCCAGTCTGCTGCTGATCGTCATCATCGTCGGCGGCGTTATGTCCGGTATCTTCACGGCAACGGAGTCCGCTGCTGTGGCTGTTGCCTACACCCTGTTCCTGTCCATCGTTGTTTACCGCAGCATCAAGATCAAGGATCTGCCCAAGATCCTGCTGGACGCCTGCGAGACCACTGCTGTCATCATGTTCCTGATCGCCGGCTCCAACGTCATGAGCTTTGTTATGAGCTTCACCGGTCTGCCCAGCGCCATCGGCAACGCACTGATCAGCGTTTCCAGCAATAAGTACGTCATCCTGCTCATCATCAACCTTGTGCTGCTGGTGGTTGGCTGCTTCATGGACATCACCCCGGCTGTCCTGATCTTCACCCCGATCTTCCTGCCCGTTGTCCAGTCCTTCGGTATGGATCCCATCCACTTCGGTATCATGATGGTCATGAACCTGGGTATCGGCAACATCACCCCGCCCGTTGGCAGCTCACTGTTCAGCGGCTGCTCGGTGGCAGATATGGACATGGAGGACATGATCAAACCGATCCTGCCGTTCTATGCGGCGATCTTCGTGGCGCTGATGCTGGTAGCTTATGTGCCTTGGTTCTCCATGGCGCTGCCCACCCTGTTCGGCGCAGTCTGATAATGTGAAAAGGAGCAAGTTTTCATGGTTTATTCAGTCACCAAGTATGGCGCTGTCGGCGATGGCGCAACCAATGATGCCGCTGCAATCCAGTCTGCCATTGATGCCTGCAACGCAGCAGGCGGCGGCCGCGTTGTACTGGAGGGCGGTCATACCTACTATTCCAGTTCTATCGAGCTGAAAAGCAACGTAGAGCTGCATCTGGAACAGGGCGCCCTTCTGAAAGCGCACTCCGATATCTCCACCTATTTCAACCCCAACGGCGATGATGCTTCCGTGGCAGCAGTTTCCGGCGCAAAGGCCGTGGATCGTCCGGTGGCAAAACCGGCTTACACCTTTATTCACGCCAAGGATGCAGACAACTTCTCCATCACGGGTCAGGGCGCAGTGGACGGCAATGTTTATGCCTTTATGAAGCGGGCAAGCCGTTACTATTTCAACGGTGATTTTTACCCCCGTCCCACCATGGTGTATGTGGAGCACTGCAACCACATCTCGTTCCATGACGTGACACTGCAGAACTCTCCGTTCTGGACGCTGCACCCTGCCGGATGCAACGATGTGCTGATCTCCAACATCCGGGTGCTGAACCCGCTGGACTGCACCAACTCCGACGGTATCGATCCGGATCACTCCACCAATGTGCGGATCATCGGCTGCCATGTCCAGTGTGCAGATGACTGCATCTGCCTCAAGACCACAGCGGGCAACAACGAGTACGGCCCCACCAAGAACGTCATCATCTCCAACTGCACGCTGACCTCTACCAGTGCCGCGATCAAGATCGGCACAGAGGGCGTGGCAGATTTCGAGAATATTCTGGTGGATAACTGCATCATCACTGGAAGCAACCGGGGTCTGTCCATCCAGATTCGCGACGGCGGCTGTGTGCGGAACGTGAGCTTCTCCAACATCATGATCGAGACCCGCCGCTTTGCCGAGTGCTGGTGGGGCTGCGCGGAGCCTATCGTGATGACGACCCACGACCGGAACGCCAACACCCACAGCGGCAGCATCGAGAATGTCCGCTTCTTCAACGTCACCTGCAAGGGTGAGAACGGTGTGTTCCTCTCCGGCAACGAGGAGAATCACATCAAGAACGTTCTGTTTGAAAATGTCAACGTCTGTCTGGAAGCTACCAGCAAGTGGGAGCGGGGAATGTACGATCTGCGTCCCATTCCGCCTGAAAAGGAAGGCATGCTGCATCAGAAGAGTGCAGCCATGTTCCTGCGCTGGGTAGATGGCGTCACCGTCCGGAACTCCACGCTGGGCTTTGCGGGCGAGGACCGTTCGGACTTCGCACAGGCGCTTCTTACTCAGAACTGCACTAACGTGCAGACCATGGGTCTGACTGCTGAGGCTGCCGCCCCGGAGTACCAGAGCATCGAACTGGGCTGAGCCGCCTATCAATAATGAGCAAGCCGCCGCATCGGCGCTGGCCCCTTTTGCCGGGTCGGGCCGTGCGGCGGCTTCTTTTGAGGGATAAACCAATGAACAAGAAAAAGAACATCATCACGTTTGCCGCGTTCCTGATCCTGATGGTGGGTCTGGGCGCGAACGATGCCATGCGGGGTATCTTTTCCACGATCTTCTCTGCCCACTTCCAGCTGAGTACCGCCCAGTTGTCCCAGATCGTCACCGTAAGCTACATCGGCAACCTCGTGTTTCTGGCCGTCGGCGGCTTCGGGGTGGATATTCTGGGCCGCCGTAAGGCCATGCTGCTGTATACCTTTTTGTGGAGCGCAGCCATGCTGCTGTTTGCCACCACGGACTCCTATCTGCTGCTGCTTGTGGGAATGTTTTTTGCCATGGGCACATCCACACTGCTGAACACCAACATGAACCTGATCACGACCGGTATGTTTGCCATTGCGCCCGGCTTTTTTGTGAACTTCCTGTTCTTCATTCAGGGCATCGGCACCAGCGGCAGCCAAAGCATCATTGGCAACTGGGCTACGGATATTTCCAGCTGGCACACTGTGGCATGGGGACTGCTGGCCATTGGCGCAGTGGCCATGGTGCTGTTCGTGCTGTTCCCCATGCCGGAAGTGCAGGAGCACAAAACGGAGGGGAAGGTATCGCCCAAGGAGATCATGAGCTGTCCGGCATTTCTGTCGTTGGTGCTGATCATCGGCCTGTATTTCATTGCAGAACATGGCATTATGAACTGGCTGGTGAGCTATGCTACCAATGCACTGGAAGTGCCCATGGGACAGGCGGCAAACTTTACCGCTGTTTTCTTCGGCTGTGTGATGGTGGGGCGTCTGGTGCTGAGCAGTCTGGTGGATAAGCTGGGCATCTACCGCTGCCTGCGGCTCTTCGCCACAAGCGCTGCGGTTCTGTACACCGCAGGTGTTCTGCTGGGTGCACCGGGTCTGTGGCTCCTGGCAGTCAGCGGTCTGCTGTTCTCCATCCTGTATCCGACCCTTGTCATGCTGATCCCGCGATACTGGCCTAGTCACGCAGCTTCCTCTGCATCGGGTCTGGTGCTGAGTGTGGCTTCGCTGGCGGATATCCTCTTCAATGCTGTGTTTGGCAGCTTGGTGGATGCCATCGGCTACCGGACCTCCTTCCTCATCATGCCTGCCTGCATGGTGGGATGCACGGCACTGCTCTGGTTGTTCTTTGCAAAAGCTAAAAAGCTGGAACGGTGCGATTAACGGACAGATACGGCCACGCAAACCAATGCCCTCAAGTTTTAAGCGAGCATAAAAAATACCGCCCACGCAGCGCTGCGTGGGCGGTAAACTTTTTTTCTTACCCAAAGTATAACAGGAGAACCGCAGACAGTACGGATGAAAAGTCGTGAAGCAAGATGAATTTTTTAAATTGTCATAAATAGCACGACTTTTTGACTGATAACACAAAATTTTGCACCCTTATTCCGTGGGATTCTCTTTATAATAAGAACAGAAATCAAACGGAAAAAGGAGATGCGGATGATGCAAGCAACAAACCTGAAAACGAATCATCTGACCCAGCCTCTCGGTATAGATGCCGGGACGCTGTTTTTATCGTGGCAGTGCGCCGAAGGCGTGCGCCAGACCGCCTACGAAATCGAAGTAACCGCCGGAGCCGAAACGCTGTGGGCAAGCGGAAAGGCTTTGGGCAGTGTGATGCACACCGAAACGCCCACCCCTGTACCGCCCAAGACGCAGGGACAGTGGCGCATCCGCCTGTGGGATGAAAACGACCAGCCCGGTGCATGGAGCACCGCTTCCTTCGAGACCGGGCTTGCACAGGCAGACTGGCAGGGCGTGTGGGTCTGCCCGGAGACAGAAGAGCCGGACATCGACTGCGCTGATGCCATCAACGCCTTTGCAAAGCCCAACTGGGAGCAGAAGCAGGCGGCGCTGGAAGCCTCCGGCAAAGGGCAGGCGCAGCCTTATCAGCCCCACCGCCCGGCAAGCTATCTGCGCAAAACGTTCCCCGCTCCGGCGGGAGAAAGCAAGCGGCTGTACATTACCGCTAAGGGACTGTATGCGGCATGGCTGAACGGCAAGCGGGTCGGCGACATGGTGCTAGCCCCCGGCAGCTTTACCGCGGACAAGCATCTTGGTGCGCAGACCTACGATGTGACTGCGCTTGTCCGTGACGGTGAAAATGAGCTGCTCATCACATTGGGCGACGGCTGGTACCGCAGCACCTCCGGCGTGGATGGTGACCGTGACCTGTTCGGGAAAGAAGTGGCTGTCCTGTTCCAGCTGGAAGTGGACGGCAAGGCGGTCTGCGTTTCGGACGACGACATGGAGGCCACCCAGTGCGGCCCGATTCGCCAAAATGATATGCAGCAGGGCGAAGTGCACGATGCCCGGCTGGAAGAGGAGCTTTCCGGCTGGCATGGCGTAAAGACCGAGCCGAACTCCCTGCCCATCACCGGTATGAACACCGTGCCCATCCGGGAGCAGGAAGCCTTTGCGGGCAGGCTGCTGTGCACGCCCAACGGCGAGACCGTGCTGGACTTTGGGCAGAATATCGCCGGCTATGTGGAGATGACGCTGACCGCCCGCGCCGGGCAAAAGATCAAGCTGACCTGCGGCGAAGCGTTGGACGAAAACGGCAACTTTACCCAAGAAAACTTTCAAGACCGCAACCGCCACAAGGAGGGCGGCACCGCCCAGATGCTGGAGCTTGTCTGCAAAGAGGGGAAGAACCACTACAAGCCCACTTTACCATCATGGGCTTCCGGTACGCAAAGGTGGAAACGGACATCGACCTGACCGGCGCAGAGTTTACTGCCCACGCCGTCTATTCGGAGATGCCGGTCACCGGCAGCTTTGCGTGCGGCAATGCCGATGTGGATCAGCTGGTGAAAAACAGTGTCTGGAGCCAGAAGGGCAACTTCTGCGATGTCCCCACCGACTGCCCGACCCGCGAACGTGCCGGCTGGACAGGGGATATGGGAGTGTTTATTGAAACCGGCTTGACCCTGATGGACTGCTACCCCGTGGCGGAAAAATGGCTGGCGGAGTGCCGCCTGAACCAGTACCCGGACGGGCGCATGGCAAACATTGCCCCGCCGAACAGCCCGCCCCGGCTATATGACCCCGATGCTCTGTATGTCGGCAGGGTGGGGCGATGCGGCGATTTTGGTGCCCTATGCGATGTACAAGCGCACGGGTGACCGCAAAATTCTTGAGGACAACTACCAGATGATGCAGCGTGGTACGCGTTTGCTGGGGCGTGCCAAGCAGACGACCGAGGAGCAGCAGACCGGGGCATACGCAAAGTACACGGTGCTGAACGGTCTGGACTACGGCGAGTGGTGTGAGCCGGGCATTACTCCCATGCAGGCGATGATGAACCCGCGCAAGAGCGTGGGTACGGCGTATCTGGCTTATTCCGGGCGACTTCTGGCGGAAATTGCGCAGGCGCTGGGCAAGGCAGAGGACGCAGCGCAGTACCGCGACACGGCAGAAAAGGCGGTCAAGGCATACCGTGATGCCTTTACGGATAACGGAAAAATTACTTCTGACCGCCAGTGCGAGTACGTCCGCGCCATTGCCTTTGCCATGCTGGGTGAGGACGAAAGCAAAGCCGCCGCCGAAACGCTGAACCGGATGGTGGCGGAGAACGGCTACCATCTGAACACCGGCTTTCCTTTCCACGCCCTTCCTCTGCGAGGTGCTGGCAATACGGCTATGCCGACACCGCCTATAAGCTGCTGTTACAGGACACCGCTCCCAGCTGGCTCTATGAAGTCAAGCAGGGCGCCACGACCGTTTGGGAAACATGGACGGGCATTGACGAAAACGGTAAGCCCCACGAATCCCTGAACCATTACAGCTACGGTGCCATCTGCGGGTGGCTGTTCGGCGGTGTGTGCGGCATCCATCTGGCAGGGGAGACCCTGACCATCGCCCCCACCCCGAACCCGGCACTGGGCTGGGCAAAAGCAGTGTACGATTCCCCGGTGGGGCGCATTGAAAGCGGCTGGCAGTATGCAGGCGATGCCGTGACCTACACCATCACCGTGCCCTGCAATCTGACCGCAGAAGTTACCCTCCCGGATGGCAGAAGCCTGACCTTGCAGCCGGGCACCCACACCCTGTAACGCAAAAGATTTCCCCTTTATTTTCAAAACGGATAAACAACGCCCCGCACCGGAAGGAGCTATAACATCAATATTTATTTGGTGCTGGGGCGTTGCTTTTTCCTATGGGGATAATGAAGAAGAAATAATGAGAGAATGGCAGGTCAGAATTTTTGTGCAAGGTATTTTGCACTGAGCTGGAAGCTCTTGACAGGAGAGTTGTCCACCCAGTTGCGGTGGCTTTCCAGAATCACGGCATCCACATCCATAGTAAGCGCCTGTGCCATCAGGCTGTCGAGATCCATATTGCCGGTACCCAGCTCCATGCTGTCGGTTTTCAGAATCGGCGTCACGGCGCTGCCCGTGATGCGGGTGCCGCGGTCGTTAATGTGCCATAGCTTCATACGGGTTCCCAGACGCTGCATCCACGCAGGGCGTTGGCGCCGCCCTCGGTAAACCAGTAGCTGTCAAACTCAAAGTTGACAAATCCGGATTCGTTTCCTCCAGCAAAATGTCGTAGGCACGCTTTTCTGCGTTGACATGACGCAGCTCACAGTTGTGGTTGTGGTAGAGCAGGTGGATGCCCTCGGCTGCCAAGGTTTCGCCGGCTTTGTTCAGCCGTGCGCAAGCTGGTGTATCGTGGCTTCATCGCCGTAATCAAAGCGGTACATCCCGGTAATGACGACATACTGTGTGCCGAAGCTCTTGGCTTCGTCGGCCACTGCCTTGGCATCGCGCTCCAGACTGCCAAATCGGTGTGCAGGCTGACACCTTCAGCCCCGCTTCCTTGACCAGCTTGTGCCAGTCGAGATTGCCGCCCTTGCCCACGGCATACCCGCCGCCTTGGTCAGCAGCTTTACCACAAAGCCGATGGGGTGGATCATAAATCCACACAGCTCAATGCCGTCGTACCCTGCGGCTTTCATGGCAGCCAGGGTCTCTCGTGCCTCGTGCTCGTTGCTTAGTACAGTGCCCAGCATAAATTGCTGCACTGCCTTTGTGGGCATGGTTCAACCCTCCATCTTGATGATTCTTCCCGTTGTGATGCCGTTTTCGTTGAAGCTGTCCACGCAGACATAATAGGTCTGCCCGGCATCAGCGTGGAAAGCGTCACTTCATCTGCGTCATAGACAAGCCAGCTCTGGTACAGCTTATCCGGAGCAGCGCCGTAGCGGCACATTGCAGCCCTGCGCGTTCTCGATGTGCTGCCAGCTGATTTTGCCGTCCAGCGCATCCACGCGCACGGCTTTGGCGTCGGCTTGGGCAGGGCGGTCGCCCTCGACGTTGCCGAACACCCGCAGCCCGCTTACACGCAGCGTCTGGCCATAGGGCAGTTCACCGCCGGTCACGCGAATATACCGCGCGCGGATACCGTCTGCATACTCATAATAGCCGCTGGAACATTCGCGGGCGACATCCTCGCGCAGCGTCCAGGTCTCGCCGTCAAGACTGGTTTCCACGGTATGAGAAATCTGCAGGCGCGTCTCGATGTGCCGCGTTCTGGCGGTCGTCACCGTAGCTGTCGGCAGGGAAATCCACGACCAGCTTCTCGTCGGCCATGTTTACCTGAATCGCGCGGACATCATAATCACGGCCTAAATCCACACACAGCCATTCGCCGGGCTCGGTCGCTGCCCGCGCTCCACCAGCTGCGGCAGTCCTCGTCCACGGCATTCACCGGGTCGCTGCCCTCAGCGGTGCTGGAAGCCGTCACGGCCTTGCGGTAGCTTAACAGCATCCACTTCCGGCTGCTGGCTGGCGGCATCGAATTTGCCAGCCGGAATTTCGTGCGGGTAATCGGAAAAGTTCTGGTTGCAGTAAAGCACGCCGTCCTTGTCGAACCCGGCAGGAAACAGCCCCACCCGACGCTCAAAGTCATAGTTGACCGAAATGCGCATGGTGGAGGCGTGCCAGTAGTTGCCGTATTTGTCGGCAATCGTGCTGCCGTGGCCTGCGCCGGTCATAAACCCGCCCGGCTTGGAGGAAAACGGGTTGGACGCTTGCAGCGTGAACGGTCCCAGCGGGGACTTGGAGGTGTACACACCATCGGCGTAGGTGTTGTACTGGGTGCCGGGGCAGGCGTATTGCAGATAATACGTACCGTTGTGCTTTGTCATAAACGCGCCCTCAATGTAGGGCTTGTCGACAGCGTTAAACATAGCGGTCAGCACCTCGGCGTTCAGCCCCGGCACCTGCGCCATCTGGGGCGGCAGCTCCAGCTTGCCGGTTGCCTCGTTATAGAACGGCTTCATGGCTGTACAGCACGCTTGCCTCTTTATCCACAATGCCGTTGTTACCGGGGCGCTCGTAGCCAAGGGTCTTCGCGCCGAAGATCAGTTCCTGCTTTTCACCGATGGGCGTCATGGTGTCCGGGTCAAGCTCCACGCCCCAGATGGGCGATGTTGGAGCAGCCCCAGTAAAAGTATACACGCCCGTCGTCATCGCAGAACATATCGGGGTCCCAGAAGGCGAGGGGCGCTGACCTCGGTAAACGGCTCGATCAGGGGGTCGGCGGTGCGCAGATAGCAGTTGCGCCCCTTGCGGCTGGCAGAAAAATACAGGTAGTCGCCGACTTGGCGCACGTCGGGTGCGTAGTCGTAAATCAGCAGTCGGGGTCGGCGTGGAAGTCCCAGTGCAGCAGATCGTCCGAGTACCAGAACCCTGCCGACATAGAAACGAATAGGTAATATCTGCCCTTGAAGTACACCAGCGTCGGGTCTGCGCCCTCGCGGAACCCGCCGGCGCGGGGGCCCTCCTTCATGTGCTGGTAACGGTAGCCCAGATCAAAGGGGTTGCAGTAGGTTTTCATCGTATTACACCTCCTTTTTGATGCCCTGCAAAACGCGGTTCAGCTGCTTGATGCTCTCGGCATCTGCGCCGGCCTGCTTGAGCATTCCCTCCACGGTCATGCGCTGCATGGCACGCTCCATCATGGCACCAGCGCCGGGTTATCCTTGACGGCGGCAGCTACATCACCGCGGGCGGCAGCCGCCTTGTCGGTGATGGCCTTCAAGACAGGCCCCACCTTGGCGTCCGCCATGGCAGCGGCCATATTGTCCTTGACGCTCCAGCAGGTTTCGTCCGGCTCGCCGTCAAACCAGTTGTTCACGACCTGACGGTTGGACATCGCGTAGGCGGGGTTCGGCTCGGCAACCTTGTTGACCAGAATCACGCTGGAATACGCCCCCGCGCGGGCCTCAATGCTGTGCTTGCCGGTGATGGGCACATTAAAAGCAAACACTTTGTCGCCTTTTTTTGTTTCGACAAGGTGCCCGTCCTTGTACAGCGAAACCTCCGGCAGATTGGAGTATACTCTTGATCTCGGTCACATCCTCCGTGCGGTCCACATAGCGGCTGCCGCAGGTATGTACAAAGGGCTGCTTGCTCCAATAGGCCTTGTACAGATAGAAGGCGTCTTTCTTGATCTTGCGGTCAAAGGTGACAAGCCCCTTCTGGTTTTCGCCGTGCTTGCCGCCCTCATCGCGGCCATCGGCAGCAAAGTCGAACATGTTCCACACATGGGTCGCCCACAGCCAAGGACGGTCGGCAATCATTTTTGCCATATGCTCGTGGTAGACGCACTGGTAGCTCTCGGTGTAGTCGCCCTTTTCGGGGTGGGCGCTCTGGTAAGCCGGGGTTGGCGTCTGCGCCATACTCCGAAAAACCGATGCAGCGATCGGGATATTTGGCGTGGTAGGTGTCAAAAAAGTCGTCGTTCTGGTCAAGCTCACCCAGATACCAGCCAAAATACAGGTTGTAGCTGTTCACATCGGGGATTTCCAGAATCGGGCTGGTAATCTCCAGCATAAAGACATTCGCCATGGTGGTCTTGCGGGTCGGGTCCAGCTTGTGCGCCAGCTCATTCAGCGCGATGGTTTTCTAGCAGCTCCTCATTGACAGCAGAAGCGGCAGTAATTTCGTTGGACAGCCCCCACACGGCAATACAGGGGTGGTTGTAGTTCTGAACGATCAGCTCTTCCATCTGGGTCAGCGTGTTGGCACGGCCGTTGTGCATGTGCATAGTGATGTAGGGGATCTCTGCCCAAATGACAAGACCCTTTTCGTCGCACAGGTCGTAGAATACTGTGCGTGCTGGTAGTGGGCAAGCCGGATGGTGTTGGCACCCATCTCCAGAATGAGCGCCATGTCCTCCTCCATCATCTCGTTGGTCATGGCTACACCCGCACCCTTGCGGTCCTGATGGCGGGAGACACCGCGCAGCGGATAGGGGCGGCCGTTCAGGATGAAGCCCTTCTGCGGGTCAATCTCAAACTTGCGGCAGCCGAAGCGGGCGGTCTCGGTCTCGCCATTGTCCAGCCGCGCAGTTACGGTGTAGAGATACGGGTCATCAAGACCGTCCCACAGGCGGGCGTGCTCCAGCGTGAACACAGCTCTGGCGGTGCCGTCCTTGACGGCGGCGCTCGTCTGCTGGCCGTCAAGCGTGAAGTTGACGCTCTGCGCGCCGACAACGAACGCCTCAACAGTCACCTCACAGCGGCGCTCGGCAAGGTCAGTCACAGCAGGCGTGACCTTGACGGGCACAGCGCCGTTTTCGGCAAGGGCAAAGTGTGCAGCGGGCACAACATGCAGCGTTACATCGCGGTAAATGCCGCCGTAGAAGGTGAAGTCGGCCTTCTGGGGGTAGACGGTGTCGTTGTCGCTGTTGTCAACAGAAACAATCAACTCATTTGCACCATCGTGCAGGGCATCGGTGATGTCCACACGGAAGGTGGAGTAGCCGCCCTTGTGCTCTGCCAACTTCTCCCCGTTCAGGCTGACAACTGCAGTCATAGCAACGCCGTCAAACTGCAAAACCGCGCGGTCGCCATCGGACAGCTCCGGTTTCTCCAGTTTACGGGTGTAGCTGCAGGTGCCGCGGTAGTAATCGTTGCCGCCGTCCTGACCGTCTACAGCGTTCCAGGTGTGGGGAAGGGTGACCGGCTCATAATGGCGGTGACCTTCTCCTTGGTAAAAGTCCAACCGGTGTTCAACAGAATTGCTTTGCTCATAGAATGACTCCTTATGGGTGGTTTTAACTTCAAAGAACCGAAAGGGCTTCAAACCCTTTCGGCTTTGGGTAATGGCCTTACTGAAGCTGTTTCTTTATAGAACTCGGACTGCGCAGCAGCCTTTTTCTCGGCAATGCGCTTTTGGACGTTGACCATTTCTCCTTGGTCAGCGGGCATTCGCGCATGGCAATCAACGTGATGACCCAGCCGATGAGCGGCAGGCCAAACTTTAGGCTCAGCGTCATCCAGAAAATCGCGCTTGTGCAAGGGTCGGTGGGCTGAGGCATCGTGGTGGTGTAGCCCAGCAGTGCCACAGCGCCGGTTGCGATGACGGCGGCAAAGGAGGTGATGAGCTTGTCGATCAGGCTGTAAGTGCCGGAGACAACCGCGGAATATAACGGCCGCTGCGGTCCAGCTCGTAGTCGATGGTATCAGCCATATACGAGGTGTTGGAGGTGGTGATGCACATATTGGAACCGTTCTGCAAAAGGGTCAGCACCACATAGAGAATCATGGAGGGGCTGCCCATAACGCCGATCTGCTTGGGGTCGCCAAAGATAAAGAACAGAACCAGCGCGGCGGTGATGGTCATGCTGACATAGGTCCAAGTGACGATGCCGTTTTTGCTGCCGTGCTTGCCGACATACTTGGCACCGAACGCCGCAAAGAAGATGGAGGGAACCATGCTGATGACGGTCAGAATGGTGGCCAGACCCATATTGCCGATCAAAATACCGTTGAACAGCGTGTTGATGATGGCTTGGCTGGCCACCTGCTGTGCCAGCTTGTCAGAAGCGTTGGAGGCAATGTAGCACTGCAAGGGTCTGTTGTGCTTGAGAACCTCGACGATGTCGGACATTCTCAGCGGTTCGGACTTTTTGGTGCCGACAAAGGTTTCCGGCTTATCGTAGGCAGAAACGCCCAGACAGACCAAAGCGGTGCCGATACCCGCGGCAAGCAGCGTCATATTGCAGGCAGCGGACAGGAAGGCCTGGTTGTAGGTGCCGCCGCATTTGGGCAGCAGCACAACGTTGAAAATCATCGACATTGCCATCGGCACCAGATAGTTGAAGGCGGTTGTCCAAACGCCGATGGTCGGGCGCTGGCGCGGATCATTCGTCATGATGGCGGGAATGGTCTGCGCAGTCATGTTGGTGATGGTGTAGCCGATGATGTAGACAATGTACAGCAGGGCAAACACCGGCAGGCCCAGACCCTTGGACGAGAAGCCGGTGAACATTCCGTAGAGGGCGAGTGCCTCAATTAGGAAGCCGGCAACCATCAGGATGCGCAGCTTGCCGAACTTGGTGTTGACGCGGTCATACACAAAGGCGAGCAGGGGATCGGTGATGCCGTCCAGAATACGGGAGCAGGTCAGAATAATGCCAACGGCAGCGGTCGTGATGCCGTAGCCGATGCTGGCAGAATAACTTGCCATACCGATCAGGGAGTAGACGCTCATGCCCACAAAGGCGTTGCAGGCATAGCAGATGATCTGCCAAAGCTTGGCGCGGCGGTATTGTACACCGTCAACTTCTGAAGCAGTGGGTTTCTTTTTGAACATTTTGTTTTCCTCCTAAAAATTCCGCAGTGATTTTTCTCACTGACACCACTATACCAGAAGCAAAACGGCAGCAGGGGATAAAAATCAGCAGATGAGAAACAAAAATTCACGCATTATTTCAAATAACACGGAATATTGTCAACTGCTTTGCTAAAAATGCCCTTGTCTTGCGCTTGTTATGTTATGATACAGGTACAGAAGTTTCTTGATTTGCTTTAGACAGCACAGGTAAGGAGAAAATTATGCAGAAATTTGAAAAAGGCTTTGTCGGCGCTGCACTGCAGCCCATCAGGTCGAGGGTAACAATACCCACTCCGACTACTGGGCACAGGAGCAGCTGCCCCATTCCAGCTTTACGGAGCCCAGCGGCATTGCCTGCGACCATTATAATAAGTACGAAGACATTAAGCTGCTGGCCGATGCGGGCCTGAACGCCTACCGCTTCTCCATCGAGTGGGCACGTCGAGCCGGAGGAGGGCAAGTTCGACCCGGACATCGAGCACTACCGCAAGGTGATCGCCTGCTGCAAGGCACACGGCGTAGAGCCCATTGTCACGCTGCTGCACTTTACCAGCCCCAAGTGGCTGATTGCCAAGGGCGGCTGGGAAGCTGAAAGCACGGTGGAGGACTTTCAAGCACTATGCAGCTATGTCATGGAGCAGCTGGGCAGTGAGCTTCACTATGTCTGCACCATCAACGAAGCCAACATGGGCTTGCAGCTGGCCGCCATCTCCAAGCGGTTCCGCCTGATGGCAGAGCAGGCCTGCCAAGGCTGCTGCCAACGCGGGCAAATCTGCCGAGGGCACGGTGCAGGTGGGCATGAACTTCCAGAAGATGATGGAGAATATGAAGTACGCTGCCCTGAAAATGCGCCGCCGTGTTCGGTACGCCGCAGCCGAAAATTTTCGTCAGCGAGCGCACGCCGGAGGGCGATCTGCTGGTTCTACGCGCTCACGCCGCCGCGCGGGAGGCCATCAAGGCAATCTGTCCTGAGGTTAAGGTCGGTCTGACCCTCTCGCTGCATGACCTGCACAGCCGGGCGGTGAAGCCTTTGCCGCCGCTGCGTGGGAGGAAGAGTTCACCCACTATCTTCCTTATATTAAAGAGGATGACTTCCTCGGCGTGCAGAACTACACTCGCACCCTTTACGGCCCGCAGGGGCAGTTGCCCGCACCGCAGGGCGCCGAGCTGACCCAGATGGATTACGAGGTCTACCCGCAGGCACTGGAACATGTCCTCCGCAAGGTGGCAGAAGCGATTTCCACGGTGATCTGATCGTGACCGAAAACGGCATTGCCACCGCCGATGATACCCGCCGTGTGGCGTTTATCGAGGCCGCACTGGCCGGCGTGCAGCACTGCATCGCCGATGGTATCCCGGTCAAGGGCTACTTCCACTGGAGCCTGATGGATAACTTTGAGTGGCAGAAGGGCTATGCCATGAACTTTGGCTTGGTTGCCGTAAACCGCGAAACGATGGAGCGCACCCCGAAACCCAGCCTTGCGGTGCTGGGCGGATATGCCAACACATAAAAATAGTAGTGGCTGTCTGTACGGCAGCCACTTTTTGTGGTATACTGGTATAAAAAGAGGGGGGTTCGATGGATGTTTTTCAAAATATGGAGCTGTTTTCTGAGCTGATCCAGTGCGGCGGCAACATTTATACATGGTGCTATAATGCCGATGGCAGCCTGCTGCAGAGCAACTGCCCGGGACGGGGTTCCTCTCCGGCGCATTTGAGATATTCGGCTGCAAGAAAAAAATGCTGGACTACGGCAGCCGGCACACAACGCCGATCACGCTCGGCACGGCCATTGGCATGACATGGGCAGCTGCCTTTGAAAAGGACGGCAGTGTGCTGAAACGCGCCTGGGTCATCGGGCCGGTGTTCCATCGGGATGTTTCGCTGCGCGGGATCGAGCACGGGCTGAAATATTACAGCAAGCTGGAGATCAGTGTGGCATGGACGATCCAACTTTACAAAGCCCTTGAAAAAGTTCCTACCCTGCAAAACACCATTATGAACCGCTATCTGCTGATGATGCACTATTGTCTGACCGGCAACCACCTTGGAATGAGCTGACATCAACAGCACAGCACAGGAGCGAGGTGCGCAAACTCTGCCAGCCCCCCACGACCGGTATAAAGTCTGGATGGCAGAGCAGGGACAGAGCAGCGATGTGCTACGCCAGAGCAAGACCTCCATCATCGTGTTCACCTCGCTGGTGTGCCGTGCCGCCATTGAGGGCGGGCTTTCGCCGGAGGAGGCGTACTCCTGGGGGACAGCTACATTCAGACGGCAGAAGCGGCAAAATCGTTGGATGAACTGAGCCCGCTTGCAATGATGATGTACGATGATTTCATCCGACGGGTCCACAAACACCGGACGAACCCCAACCTCAGTATGCAGATCCAGAAGTGTGTGGATTATATCGAGATGAATCTGGACAAAAAGATTGTAGCGGAAGATCTTGCCGCCATGGTGGGCTACACGGAATATTACCTCACCCACAAATTCAAGGAAGAAACCGGTCTGAGTGTTACGAACTATGTAAAGTTTGCAAAGGTCGAACGTGCGAAAGTTCTGCTGAAAAGCACAACGCTCAGCGTCCGGGAAATTTCCGAGCAGCTTGGTTTTGCCACCCGCAATTATTTCAGCACGGTCTTTCAGCAGGTCACCGGAAAAACGCCCATGGAATTCCGGGAAACATAAAGCAGAACAGGCATCCTGCGTTACCGTTTGGCGGTATCGGACAGGATGCCTGTTCTGTTATGATGAAGAAGAATGGAGAAAGATGGCTCAGTTGAGGAACTTTTCGTTCAGGGTCACGCCAAAGTCGCGGGCGATGGCACGCAGGTCATCATCGGTGATGGTCTGCCGGATGATGCCGCCGCCCATGGAGAGCACCTTGACGTAGATCTCAGCACTCTTTTCAATCGTGTGGGCCAGGCCGAAAGTAATATCAAAATCGGGGCCGGAAGCAAACAAACCGTGCTGTGCCCAAATGGCAGCCTGGTATTTTTTCATCAGCTCACTGGTAGCCATGGCAATGTCAGCACCGCCGGGCACCATCCAGGGGCAGACGCCGACACCCTCCGGGAAAACGACCGGGCATTCAGTAGCGCTCTGCCACAAAGCACGGGTAAAATCACGGTCAGTCAGCGGCAGAATGTAGGTCAGGGCAATTACGTTGGTAGCATGGCAGTGGTAGATCACGCGGTTGGCACCGTTGGTGGCGGCCTTGCGCACGCTGTGGTTCATAAAGTGGCTGGGAAACTCGGAAGTCGGCTTTGCGCCATCGGCCAGGCCCCAGACAATGCGCCAGCTGTCGCCCTTGTCGTTGATCTCCACAATGCCGATGCTGTGGATAGGGTCCGGCTCTACATTGCGGAAAAACTTGCCGGAGCCGGTGGTGATGAAATACTCACCCGCCAGGTTATCAGCCTGAACGCCCATGTTTACCCACTCCCCGGGGCTGCTCGTCAAAGAAGGGGCGGCACTGCGCCACTTCTTCTTCCTTCATGCGGTAGGTCAGGTTGCCGCCGTTGCGCTCGTGCCAGCCCTGCAGCCAGCCATCGTTGCACATCCGCATAAAGCCTTTTACAATCTCAATATCCAGAATACCCATCTTCAAAAACCTCTCTCATTCAAATGCGCTTGCTCAGCACGTTCTGCTCGTATTTCTTTACTTCCTCAAACCATGCACCGTCCACCGGCACACCGTTCCGGCGGCAGTATTCGTCCCAGACCTCGCCAAAGGGCAGGGTCTTCAGCTCCTCCTGCCGCACCATCAGCTCGGTGAACTGGTTGGTGTCCTGCAGCTCCTTCAGCACCGTATGGCGGGGTGCACAGGGCAGACAGCAGCGCCTTTTCCACGTTGCGGAAGCCCACCGTCCATGCGGAGATGCGGTTGATGGAAGCATCAAAGTAATCCAGTGCAATGTTCACCCGGCCGTCCAAGCCGCCGCAGCGCACGATCTCCTTGCAGATCTCCTTCGTTTCATCGTCAAACAGCACCACATGGTCGGAGTCCCAGCGGATTGGGCGGGTGATGTGGAGGGCGATCTCCGGGAAGAAGGCCAGCAGGGCGGGGATCTTGTCGCTGACCACCTCGGTGGGATGGTAGTGTCCGTTATCCATCAGAGGAATGCACTTTTCCCGGTTGAAGGCGGCGTAGCTCAGGGCAAACTCGGCGCTGCCCACGGTGTACGCCTCCGCACCGATGCCGAACACCTTGCTCTCGATGCAGGGCTTCACCAGCTTGAAGTCGTAAGGCTCGCTCAAAATCTCGTCGATGCTGGCCTTGTAGCGGTCCCGGGGACCTTTGCGATCCGCCGGTACGTCCTTGAAGCCGTCGCCCGTCCAGATGTTCATGGTGCAGGGCTGCCCCAGCTCCTCGGCCAGATACTGGCTGATGCGGATGCAGGCCTTGCCGTGCTCCACCCAGAATTTCCGGGTCTCCTCGTTGGGGCTGGCAAGGGTCAGCGGGTCGCACTTGGGGTGGGAGAAGAAGGTGGGGTTGAAGTCTGCGCCCAGCCCTCTTGCCTTGCAGAAATCCACCCATTTTTTGAAGTGCTTGGGCTCCAGTTTGTCCCGGTCTACCCACGGGCTTTCCTCGTCAAAAATGGCGTAGGAGGCATGGAGGTTGATCTTTTTGGTGCCGGGGCAGAGGGACAGAACCTTGTCTATGTCTGCCATTAGTTCCTCCGGGGTGCGGGCACGGCCGGGGTAGTTGCCGGTGGTTTGGATGCCGCCGGTCAGGGGCTTTGTGGGGTCGGTGTCAAAGCCACGGACGTCATCTCCCTGCCAGCAGTGCAGAGAAATGGGCACGGTCTTTAACCGGGCAATGGCAGCTTCGGTGTCCACGCCAATGGCGGCGTAGCGGGCTTTTGCTTCTGCGTAACTCATAGGGTTCCTCCTTCTTAAATCTGCATCTGAATTTTCAAATTGCCGATGGCGGTTGCCTCGATGGGCAGAGCCACCACCTGTTTTCCGGTATAATGGGCAGTCAACTCGTTCAGGGTGGCGTTCTTTGCGCCGCCGCCTGCGATGTAGAGTTTATCCCAGTGCTGGCCGGTGAGGGCTTCCAGCTCCCGGAATGCTTCCCCGTAGCAGTACGCCAGCGAATGATAGACACTGTTGATAAGGTCGGCATCCGTGGCAGGGGCTTCGCCGGTCTCGGCAAGGGCGGCTCTGATCTCCGCGCGCATGTCCTGCGGGGCAGAGAACCGGGCTGCGTTCACATCAAAAATGCGGGTATAGGTGCTGGTCTTGGCCAGCTCCACCATCTCGGCAAAGGAGATGCCCAGCTGTTTTTGCACACACTGGATGATCCACAGACCCATGATATTTTTCAGGTAGCGGATGTACCCCACGCCGCCCTCGTTGGTAAAGTTTGCGCGGCAGCTTTCCGGGTTGGTGATGGGCTTTGCCAGCTTGACCCCTAGCAGACTCCATGTGCCGGAAGAGAGGAACGGTGCATCGCCCTGCTCCATGGGGATGCCCTCCACGGCGCTGGCGGTGTCGTGGGTGGCGCACAGCACCACCTTGGTCTGCCCGCCCACCTCGGCGGCAATGTCCGCCTTCAACGGGCCCAGCACCGTACCGGGTGCGGTGAGCTTAGGGAACATCGCCTCCGGCAAGCCCAAAGCTTTGAGAATCTCCGGGTCGTACTCCCCGGTCTGGGCGTTCACGAGTCCGGTGGAGGTGGCGTTGGTGTACTCCCGCGCCTTTACGCCGCACAGCTTCCACAGCAGATATTCCGGGATCATCAAAAAGTCCTCGGCCTGCGCCAGCCGCCCGGCCTTTTTATCGGCATAAAGCTGATAAATGCTGTTGAAGGGCTGGAACTGGATGCCGGTGCGCTGGTAAAGCTGCGCAAAGGGCAGGATGCTGTGGACTTCGGGAAGCACTGCCTGCGTCCGGCTGTCGCGGTAGGCGTAGACAGGGGAGAGGGGCTGACCGTCTTTCAGCAGCACATAGTCCACCGCCCATGTGTCGATGGAAAGGCTCTCAATTTCCGGGAACTTTGCAAACGCTTCCCGGATGCCCTGCTTCACGTTGATAAACAGGCTGTCGATGTCCCATTCCAGATGACCGTCCACCCGCCGGACGCTATTAGGAAAACGGTACACTTCCTCGGTGCGGAGAACGCCGTTCTCCATCCATCCGACAATGTGCCGCCCGCTGGATGCACCAATGTCGATGGCAAGATAATTTTTGTGCATAATGCGTCTCCTGTGTGGCTTTGTCTGCTACCAGTATAGCGGTATAATGCGGGCAATTCTATCCGCAAAGGTGACGCATTCTTTGCGAAAAGTCTACTCTTGCACTGCAAAGGCTGGTGCGCTATACTGAACACAGAAAGTGAGGAACCGGAAAATGTTGACTTATAACATGGATGTGACCCCGGAGAGTGTATGGAAACGCACTACCCCCAGCGAAGCAGAGCTGGCACAGCCCTACTACTGCACCGAGGCGGGAGTGTTTTACGCCCAGCAGCATTTTTCTACGGCGCGCACGGACAAGGAAAGCTACATTTTGTTCTATACCCCCTGCGCGGAGCCGGGCTGATCGAGCAGGACGGAAACCATGTCACGCTCAGAACCGGACAAGCATTGCTGCTGAACTGCCGCACCCCGCAAAGCTACTGCACCGCCCCGGGGCAAAGCTGTTGGCACCATTATTGGGTGCATCTGGACGGCGCAGGGGTCGTCGCCATGGAGCCGCTGCTGCTGCCGGGCAAAAAACTGACCCCGGTGCAGCTCACCGGGGTCAAGATGCAGGAATTGTTTGAGACGATTCTGGGCCAGATGGAGCGCGGCAATGTGGACAGCATGGTGCAGATCGGCCTTGCTCTGCACGGAATGCTTGCCCTGTGTGCGCAGAGCAGTCTTGCCGAGGCCGAAACCACCAGCGCGCGGCAGGTCATTTTGCAGGCAGTGGAGACCATACGCAAACATTACCAGCAGGAACTTTGCCTTGCCGACCTGCTGGCAGAGGCGCACATGAGCAAAAGTTATTTTCTGCGGCTGTTCCGGCGGTATATGGGCACGACACCGTATAATTATCTGGTCAACTTCCGCATTACACAGGCAAAGGAACTGCTTGTCCTCACCGACCACAGCGTCAGCGAGATCGCGCAGGAGGTCGGCTTTGGGGATGCCAGCAACTTTTCCACCCGGTTTGCAAAAGCCACCGGGCAAAGCCCCCTGCAATACCGCAAAAGTGCGTTGAAGCCGCAGGAGGGCACAAGGTGAACAAAGGTTCTTGACCTTTTTGCCGGAGCTATGCTGTATGTGGTGGTGTAGGAACTGATCCCGGAAATAGGGCTTTATGGGGGCAGAATCTTTTCCGCAGGGGAAAAGCGTGGTATACTGAACGCAATGAACCGGAACGGATCAAAGAAAGATGAGGACTGTGAAATGAACATCGAAGAACGGGCAGCGCAGGCTGCCGCATGGAAAGCTACCGGACAGTGCAACTGCGCGCAGGCGGTGCTGAAAGCATTTGAGGATAAGCTGCCGGTGGATGCCGACACCCTGATGAAGCTGGGCGCAGGCTATGCCGCCGGTATGGGCTGCATGGAAAGCACCTGCGGCGCACTCATCGGCGCTGTGATGGTGGCGGGCGTTGTCACCGACGGCAAGGGCACGCCCCGCATTTCCAAGGAACTGCTGCAAAACTTTCAGGAAAAATGCGGTGCTACCATTTGTAAAGACCTGAAAGGTGTGGAGACCGGTGCACCGCTGTGCCCCTGCCCGGAGTGCGTCCGCAACGCCGTGCTGGCACTGGGCGAGGTGCTGGGGGAGTAAGATGAAAAAAGTCTTGTTTATTTGCCACGGCAATATCTGCCGCAGCCCCATGGCGGAATTTGTGATGAGGGACTTAGTGGAAAAGGCTGGGCTTTCCGCGCAGTTTGAAATTGCCTCAGCTGCCACCAGCACCGAGGAGATCGGCAACCCGGTCTATCCGCCTGCCCGGCGGAAGCTGGCCGAGCACGGCATCTCCTGCGCGGGTAAGACCGCCCGGCAGATGACCCGGCGGGACTACGAGACTTACGATTATCTTATCGCCATGGATCACAACAACCTGCGGAACATGGCACGGTTTGTGGGGGGTGACCCAGAGCACAAAGTGTCGCTGCTGATGGATCATACCCGTCGCCCCGGCGATGTGGCCGACCCGTGGTATACCGGGGACTTTGAGGCTACCTGGCAGGATGTGCTGGAGGGCTGCACCGCCCTGCTGGAAGAACTGCGATAAAAAGGGGAAGGCTACGACAGAACGTTATTGCGAAGGTGAACGGTTTGCCGGCCTGTCATTTGCAGGGGAAGCCTTTGAAAGCTGCGATTTTGCGGACTGCGTATTTGTGGACTGCTCCTTTTCAAAATGTGAGCTGGACCACACCACCCTGAACGAGTGTCGGTTCGTGCGGTGCGAGATCACCGGGCTGCGGAGCGTGTCCTCCTCAGTGCAGTCGCTGGATTTTGAGGACTGCCGCCTGAATGAAATTGAGTGGGCACCGCTGATGTCCAACGGTGCCTTCCCGGACCCTATCCACACGCTGAAAGAGTGCAGTCTGAAATATAACACCTTCACCGAAATGAACTTTAACCGCTTCGACTTTTCGGACGGCAACGAAATTGTCGGCTCCATGTTTGCCAAATGCGAGATGCAGCTGGCGAATTTCAAGGGTGTAGAACTTCACGAAACGGAGTTCTACCAGTGTGATCTGCGCAAGGCGGATTTCCGGGATGCCGCCGGTTATAAGGTGGACATTCTGGGCAGCCGCATGAAGGATGCCAGGTTCTCGCTGCCGGAGGCGGTAAATCTGCTGGCTGATTTGAAGATCAAGCTGTCCTGAACAGGGAGGGCAACGGCTACACCGCCGACAAGCTGACCTTGCAGGATCTGGAAGCCGAGTAAGACATAATAAAATAAGTGAAAAGGGAGCTCTGCCCGGACATTCGTCCGTGACGGAACTCCCTTTTTTGCTTTGTATTTCACGGAAAAAGACCTGATACACCGACAAGGGCAAGGCGGAAAAACACCTTGCCTATGCCTGCTGCTTTCGGCAGAACGACAGAAATTTTCTTTAAAATTTGTGCAATTTTCAACGGAAGCAAAATGACCGGCAGTCAACACTTTATTATTTTAACACGGCAAAGGCTTTTTGCTGCTTCTCCTGCCGGAAATGTATCCAAAAGCTGTTCACACTTTAGTCATACTCATTTGACAGAAACTGCTTTTTTGGGTATCCTGTCCGTATCACGAGGACGGCGGGCAGAAAATACCCGCTTTTTTTCGTTTATTCTGTATTTATAGGAAGGACAATCTATGGCAACCATGAAAGATATCATCCAGAGCCCGCTGCTGCTGGCGCTGGTCATCGGCGGTCTTTTGTACATTTCCGCATTCTCGTTGGTCTACTTGAAAAAGGCCTACGACCACTGTCTGGAGCTGGGCATCACCCGCAAGGAACTGAGCAACGTGATCAAATCCAGCCTGATATTTTCCGTCGTGCCCAGCCTTTCCATCGTGGTGGGTCTGTTCGTGCTCATTGCGGTGCTGGGCAGCGTGTGGGCATGGTGGCGGCTGTCGGTCATCGGTTCTCTGTCCTACGAGACTATGATCTCCAGCTCCATTGCGCAGGTGCTGGGCTACGCATCCTCTGCGGAAATGCTGGAAAGCGCCACCGGACGGCAGTTCGGCGTGGTGATGATCCTGATGAGCGTGGGTATGCTGAGCGGTTTCCTGATCCTGCTGCCTCTCGGCAAAAAGCTGTGCAAGAGCGTGGACCGCTCTGCAGCCGAAAACGGCGGCAGCACCTGGAAAAACGTGCTGTCCGGCGTGTTCATGCTTGTGATGTTCTCGGTATACATTCCCATTCTGCTGTTCACTGACAATGTGCAGGCTGCCGTTATGATCACCGGTCTTGTGATCGCCATTGGTGTGGGCGTGCTGGCAAAGCGCCCGGGTCTTGCATGGCTCAATAACTTCGTGATGGCATTCTCCATGCTGGGCGGTCTGATCTCGTCGCTGGCGTGGGTACGGATTTTCGGTTGAGGAGGGAAACGGACATGAGCAAAGCAAAGATTGAGACCAAAATGGACTCCTTCCAGAGCTGGGCGCACCGCTGGGGCCGTGTGGGTACCCTGATCGCCCTCATTTACATGGTGGCGCTGCCCTTTGTGGTGCTGGCTGCCTACGACAGCATCCCGTCTCTGGGCGAGGTGTTCAACGTGAACACCTTTTCCATCCTGCTCATCTACATCCCGGTGGGCTTTTCGGAAGCACTGAGCTACACCCCCATTCTGGGCTGCTCGGCCTATCTGGCCTTCATCACCGGCAACATTATGAACCTGAAGCTCCCGGTGGCGGCAAACGCCATGAACCTGACCAAAAAGCAGCCCAACACCCCGGAGGGTGAGGCCATTGCCTCGGTGGCTGTTGCGGTCTCCTCCCTGATGACGGTTGCCATCCTGACGCTGGCAGCGGTGTGCGCCTCCTTCATCAGCCCGGTGTTCGAGCTGCCCGCCGTCAAAACGGCCTCCGGCTACCTGCTGCCGGCCCTGTTCGGCTCCATGGCGCTGGGTCTGTTCGCCAGCTCGTCCAGCGGCAGCAAGGTGGTCAAGGGTGGCATCAAGGGGGTGCTTCCGGTGCTCATCATCATGACGGTGCTCTCCCTCGCCGCACGTCTTGCAGGCTACGGCTCCGTGCTGGGCGGCCTTGTGGGCATCTTTATCATCGTGATGCTGCCCATCGGCATCCTGACTTCCTATGTGTTGTGGAAGAAGGGCAAGATCCAGGTGGTGGACAAAGAGCAGAAGTAAAGCAATCGGAACGGTCTGGATCCTGTATGGTACAGGGCTCAGGCCGTTTTGCTTTCATTAAGGGGGCAGGGGTGACTACTCCGCACCTTCCGAAAATTGACAAATAATTCTCAATTTTAGTATTCTCAACGAGGCCATTGAGCAGATCAGCTTTCAGGCTACGAAGGCCCGAGCCTTTGCCGCTGGCAGATAAAGGCATAGAATAACAAAAAAGTCTGAACTGAGGCATGAGCCACCGATTCAGACTTTTTTCATACTATGAAAACACCAGCTGCTGCGGATAGCAGCGTGCAGTTCAATTTGTTATCAGCACTCGTCGTACTGTTTTTGCAGATATTGCAGGCACTGGACTGCGTTTTCCGGGGTGGTGTTCTCCAAGGTGGCGAACACATAGGGCTTCTGTTCCTTGGCAAACCGCAGAATGGTGCGGTAGTCGCCCATACCGCCCTGTCCGGCACCGGTGGCAGCCAGCTGCCCGTCGGCGTCCTGCAGCAAAAAGTCCTTGAAGTGGATCATGGCCACATCCTTGCCCAGCAGCTCAATGGCCTCGGCGAACACTTCCTCCCGCTGGTCCACGTTTTCCATGTTCAAAAGGTTCACCGGGTCGAGCAGAATCTGCAGATTGGGGCTGCCGATCTCGTCCAGCACGGTGCGGGCGCGGCTGGCATCGTACACGATGTGTTTGACCACCGGCTCAATGGCAATGGTCACGCCGTACTGCTCGGCACAGCGCACCACCGGCTTGAAGTTCTTGATAAAGGTGGCAAGGGCTGCGTCGCTGCGGCACTCCGGGCAGAACTTGTACTCCGCGTTGGGTGCACCGGTCTCGGTGCCCACCATGCCGCAGCCCAGCAGGCTGGCAAAGCGGATATGCGCATAGTACTTTTCCTGAATGGCGTGCAGGGCAGCCGCATCCGGGTGCGCCAGATTCAGGTAGTTGCCCAGCACCGCAATGTCCAGCTCATTTTTTGCAAACAGACGGCGCAGATAGGCCGCGTAGCCGGGGGTGAGGGCAGAGGGGTGTTGGGCACCTCCTTCAGGGATTTGCTCAGCGCCAGATGCACGCAGGAAAAGCCCTTCTGGCGTACCAGCGGCAGCACCTGTTCAATGGGCAGCTTTTCTGCATCGTGCAGACGTAGACCGAATTGGATCATGCTTGGTTCCTCCTTTTGTTCCGGGGCGTGTTTTCTCTATTATACAACAAGATCCGCCATTCGCAAACACCCGGACAGAGAAAAAAGTGCAGGTTTTATGCTTCTTCGATCCGGCCATCCTGCATCCGCAGCACCCGGTCTGCCTGCGCCGCAAGCCCCTGGTCGTGGGTGACATACACAACGGTCTGGTGCTGCTGTGCGGCTGCCTCCCGCAGCAGGCGGAATACCTCCACGCTGTTCTGGTGGTCCAGGTTGCCGGTAGGCTCGTCTGCCAGCACGACCGCAGGGCGGGTGATCAGTGCCCGGGCAATGGCGGCGCGCTGCTGCTGCCCGCCGGAAAGCTGGGTGGGCTGGCGCTGCAGCAGCGCGGTCAGCCCCAGCTGCCGGGTAAGCAGGGCAAGGTATTCCTCGTCCGGCTCCCGTTTGTCCAGCAGCAGCGGCAGCAGGATGTTGTCCCGCACCGTATACTCCGGCAGCAGGTGGAATGCCTGGAACACGAACCCCAGCCGCGTACGGCGCAGCCGGGCAAGTGCGGCATCCGGCAGCGCATACAGATCCTGCCCTTCCAGCAGTACCTTGCCGCTGGTGGGGGCATCCAACCCGCCAAGTGCCTGCAGCAGGGTAGATTTGCCGCAGCCGCTGGCCCCGATGATGGCGGTAAACCTGCCCTGCTCGATCTCCACATCCACCCCGCGCAGGGCGTGGGTGGCACCGGTGCCGGTGCCGTAGGTACGGGTCACAGCCCGGGCTTCCAGTACGATCTCTCTCATCGCGTTACACTCCTTTTTTCAGATTGTCCATGGGCTGGCTGCGTGCCAGCCGCTCCAGCGGGGCCAGCTGCAGCGCCAGCACGAACAGCAGATAACCTGCGCATACCGCAAGGTGCAGCGCCCAGGGATACTCCGATACGGCCATAGGCAGGGCCGCAAAGGTCAGGATGCGGCCGCTCTGCCGGGTGACCAGGCTGTGCCAGCTCCAGCGCCACAGGCCCCATACGGCCAGGTTGCCCAGCAAAAGCGCACCCAGCACTGCAAGCACGCCCTGCCGGATGCCGCAGTGCCGCAGCATGGCAGCCGAGGTGCCCTCTGCCTGAAAGATACCGATGCGCAGCCGCTGGTGCTGCCAGTACAGCCCGAACAGGTTCCACAGTAAAAACAGGGCCAGTGCAGCGCCCACCACTCCGGCGACCGCCCAGAAGAACGCGCCGGTGCTGCCTTCCTGATACATCCGGCTGGCAGTTTCGTAGCTGTTGGTGCGCAGTACGCCGCCCCGGCGGGTCACCAGCCCTGCAATGGATTTCTGGGTAGCGTAGCTGGCGTTGGCTTTTAGTTTCAGGTTGATGGCGGTATACCCGTAGGGCGTGCCGTATTCTTCTGCCCAGAGGGCGCGGCCCAGCGCCTGGCTGCAGTACAGCTGGTAGGTGGTGGGGGAGCTGTCTGCAAAGGGCAGGCTGTCCATATCAATGCTTGCAATCACGCCGCCGATGGTCAGGCTCTTTTGGCTGTGTGCGCCGTCCAGGGTAGGGTACTCCAGCACTGCCGTGCAGCCCGCAAAGGGTGCGGCCTGCGTGCCCCACTGGGTCTGGCCGTTTTCGTCCAGTACAAAATCCGGCGCATACAGCAGCACGGCCTGCCCGCTGCGCAGTGCGTCCAGATCCACAGGGGTGCTGCACTGCGCAGCCAGCGCTTCCAGCTCTGCATCCGGCAATGCGGTGACAAGGGTGTTTACCGTGTCTGCATCCTGCATGGTAAACATGGTGTAGAGGCTGTCCTGGTGGGTATACAGTCCCCACAGGTCATGCGCCGTAAAGGCATCGCTGGAAAGGCCGCACAGATAGTTCATATCGGTGCGCATGGCGGCCTGCTGGACGTCCGGCAGGCGCAGCAGATCCTCCGCAAGGCCGTCGGTCAGGGTGTTCTGCCCGGCGCTTACCTGCACCGCTGCCGAAGCCGCCGTGCGGCGGTAGGGAAGCAGCTTCCAGGTGCTCAGGAACACACAGCACAGCGCCAGCGTAAGCCCCAGCGCATTGAGCACCACCAGCCGCAGCGGCAGCGGCGTAAGCAGCCGCACACGGCGCTGTAATCTTACCTTTTTCTGGGGCAGATGGGTCAGCTTTTGCCCGGCCTGCCGCAGGGCAGGCAGCAAAAAGCCCAGCAGCACGGCCCCGGTGCCGGTAGCCCACGCCAGCGCCAGCTGTCCCCACGGCAGGCTGAGATAGCGCACGTGCCCCTGCACGGCAAGGGTGGCGGCACACAGGCCGACCCCCAGCAGGCTGCCGATCGGCAGGCAGAACAGCAGCAGAAAAACGGCTTCCCACAGGCACAGCGCCACGAGGGCGGTTTTTCCGGCACCGATCATACGCAGAGTGACAAGGCTCTGCTCCCGGCGGCGCAGCTGCAGGGTGCACAGCACGAGCACCGCGCACAGGGTCAGCAGGGCACAGCCGCCCATAAAAGCCCAGCTGCCGCTCCGGGTCAGATCCGCTTCCGGATAGGCGTAGGTGTTGCGCACCCAGGTGGGATCCTGGCTGCCGTCTATATAAGGAGCCAGCGGCACGGCACCAGCATAGCAGCACAGCAGCTGTATTTTGCTGTCCCAGCTTTGGGGCAGACTGTCGGCGGTGACCAGCGCATCCACCGGCAGGTTGCTGCCCACCGCCCAGTAGGCATCGTAGGAGGGCAGCAACCCGCACAGGGTAAATTGCAGCAGGACCGGTGCATCGTCCCCATGCACCGCCTGCAGGGTCACGGTCTGCCCCAGCTCATAGGAGGCCCCGATGCTGTCCAGCACCGAGGTGGTCAGCGCTGCCTCTCCGGCGGTGCCGGGCAGCCGTCCGCTGAGCAGCTGCAGCTGCCCACAGGCGAGATATCCCTCGTCCACAGTGCCCAGCGCGCCAAAGGCAAGGTCCTTGTCGTTGACAAGGATCGCATACTGCGCCGCACGCCCCACCGCAGCGGGGGCTGTCTGCTGCACAAAGGCATCGGCATCTGCGGCGGTCAGGTCGTAACGGGCAAGCTGCCAGGCACCGTAAAGATCCTAGCGCTGCACCTCCATGGCGCGGCTGCCGCTCTGCTGATAGCACAGCACCGCTGTAAGCAGCGCAAACACTGCCGCCAGCACGCAGAGCATCATAGCGGTATCGCGGCGGCGGCCTTTCAGCCCGCGCCAGGCGATGGTTCCCAAAGAGTGACGCATTCCATTTTCCCTCCTGTTAGTTGTTGTTGCTTGTATTATACTGCTTTTTTTTACGAAGACAATATTTTTGCGACATCTTGCACAAATTTTACGAAGAAAGTCGTTCTTTGCGCAGGAAGGAGCCTGCGTTCGGCACAAAAAAATCCCCGGATCCAAATGGATCCAGGGATTTTGTATGGAGCTGGTGACAGGAGTTGAACCTGCAACCCACTGATTACAAATCAGTTGCGCTGCCATTGCGCCACACCAGCAAAGGTTGCTAAAATAGTATAACACAGGCACGGCAATTTGGCAAGGATTGTTTTTTTGCAGGGGATAATAATGCCGGAAAACAGACAAAGATGATAGAAAATAATACACAAGTATAAAAATATACTACAAATTTAAACAATTTTGCATTGCAAATTTTTTGACGATGTGCTATGCTGAAACGTAGAGGAACGCCGCCGGAAAGGCGGCTGCAAACAGATTTGGAGGATTTGTATTATGGCTGACCGCATTGTTCTGAATACCATCTCCTACCACGGCCACGGTGCTATCGAGAACATCGTTCCCGAGCTGACCGCCCGTGGCTACAAGAAGGCTTTCGTCTGCTCCGACCCCGACCTGATCAAGTTTGGCGTTACCAAAAAGGTCACCGACCTGCTGGATGCCGCAAACTTTGCCTACGCTGTTTACAGCGAGATCAAGCCCAACCCCACCATCGCCAACGTACAGGACGGCGTGGCTGCCTTCAAGGCTGCCGAGGCTGACTGCATCGTGACCATTGGCGGCGGCTCCTCCATGGATACCGCAAAGGCCATCGGCATCATCATCAATAACCCCGAGTTTGCGGACGTCCGCTCTCTGGAAGGCGTTGCTCCCACCAAGAAGCACGCGGTGTTCACCATCGCAGTGCCCACCACTGCCGGTACTGCTGCTGAGGTCACCATCAACTACGTCATCACCGATGTGGAGAAGAAGCGCAAGTTCGTCTGCGTGGACACCAACGATATCCCCGAGATCGCTGTGGTTGACCCCGATATGATGTCCTCCATGCCCAAGGGTCTGACCGCCGCCACCGGTATGGACGCTCTGACCCACGCTATCGAAGGCTACACCACCAAGGGCCACTGCGTCATCTCCGATATGTTCCATCTGGAAGCCATCAAGCTCATCAGCCAGAGCCTGCGCGGCGCTGTACAGAACACCCCGGAGGGCCGCGAGGGCATGGCTCTGGGTCAGTACATTGCCGGTATGGGCTTCTCCAACGTTGGTCTGGGCATCGTGCACAGCATGGCACACGGCCTGTCCGCTCTGTATGACACCCCCCACGGCGTCGCTTGCGCCATCCTCCTGCCCACGGGTCTGGAGTACAACAAGACCGTCGCGGGCGAGCGTTACCGCGCAGTCGGCAAGGCTATGGGCGTGACCGGCATTGACGAGATGAATGATGCCGAAGCCGCTGATGCAACCATCGCAGCCGTCAAGCAGCTGAGCGCCGATGTTGGCATCCCCGCAAACCTGCACGGCATCCTGAAGGAAGAGGACATCCAGTTCCTCGCCGAGTCCGCTTTTGCAGATGCCTGCCGCCCCGGCAACCCCCGCGACACCAGCGTTGAGGAAATCGTGGAGCTGTATAAGAGCCAGCTGTAATCCATTATAAATAAACTCCGAGAGCCGCTGCACCGTGTTTGTGCAGCGGCTTTTTTAACGGAAAAATGTTTTTAATTGCATCATTCCGGGCAGACTGCGGTCTGCCCGGAATGATGTGTTCGTAAAATGAAAACGCACGCCAATTGTAACATTTTTCTGCTGTCCTCTTGTATAAACCGGCGCAAGCGAGTACAATCAGAGCATAAAAACAGAAGGCGAGGAATGCGCGATGACACTGAACTTCTATACGCTGGGCGTGCTGTATTTGGTCTATTCCTTCCTTGGGTGGGTAGGGGAGACCGTGGTGGCTACCTTCCGGGGCAAGCGGTTTGCAAACCGCGGCATGGCGGCGGGGCCGTTTTGCTTTGTGTATGGTACCACGGCCATCCTGATGGCAGTGGGCTTTGCAGATATGCGCACAAAGCCGGTGGTGCTGTTTGTGGCCTGTATGCTTACGGCTACCGTGGTGGAGTGGCTCACGGCAAAGCTGCTGGAACGGCTGCACAACCGCAAATGGTGGGATTACTCCGATAAAAAATTCAACCTGAACGGCTACGTCTGCCTGCAGTACTCGGTGCTGTGGGGTGCGCTGGGCATGGTGACCGTGCTTTGGGGCAACGGGCTGCTGCTGCGTCTGTGCGCCCTTGTGCCGGACTGGCTGCTGCATCCGCTGGTGTGGGCTGCGCTGGGCATCGCGGCGCTGGACCAGCTGGGCTCGGCGGTTCTGGTGGGGCGGTACGCGGCGCAGCACCCGGTGCTGGAACAGCTGAACCAGAAACTGGAGGCGCGCTCCGACACCTTGCGCCGCCGCATTGCCGTGTATGTGGAAAAGCGCATCCAGCGCGCCTACCCGGAAGCCGCCCGGCAGCAGCCCACGGCAGTGCAGAAGGGGAAAGCCGACTTCCTCAGCGCGGCAGACCTGCTGTGGCTGTTTGTCATCGGGGCGTTTCTGGGCGATATGGTGGAGACCGTGTTCTGCCGTCTGACCGCCGGAGTGTGGATGAGCCGTTCCAGCTTGGTATGGGGGCCTTTCAGCGTGGTGTGGGGGCTGGCGCTGGCCATGGCTACCGTGCTGCTGCGGCAGAATCAGGACAAAAGCGACCGCTATCTCTTCGCCTTCGGCACGGTGCTGGGCGGCGTGTACGAGTATGTGTGCAGTGCCGTCACAGAGCTATTGTTCGGTACCGTGTTCTGGGATTATAGCAAGTTCAAGTTCAATCTGGGCGGGCGTATCAACCTGCTGTACTGCTTTTTCTGGGGCATTGCGGCGGTGATGTGGATGCGCTACGGCTACCCGTTGGTGCTGAAGCTGATGAAAAAGGTGCGCAGCCATATCCGTCCGTGGATGACAGCAATGCTGGCGGTGTTCATGGCGGTGAATATGCTTACCAGCGCGCTGGCATTGGCGCGGTACGATGCCCGCACCAGCGGCGAAGCGCCCAACGGACAGCTGGAAGTGTTCCTTGATGAGCATTTCGACAACGCCCGCATGGAGCGCATTTACCCCAACGCCAAAAAAGTGATCAAGGCAGAATAAATCCCATATTTCCCCTTGCGCTTTTGCCGGAAAACAGGTATAATATTCTCTGGATAAAAGGGAGTAAGGGGCGTACCTTGGTTGAAAAACGGGTGCGCTGTGCTGCAGCGACAGTCCCGGCAGAAATGCCCGATGCAGCACCGGATGCTTGAGACTTTTATCACATTTTCCCGTTTTGGGCTGGATGTGATAAAGGTCTTTTTTTGTGCCTCTGCCGCTATTATTAAAAAGGAGAGATATTATGCTGATCCCTGTTCTGTTATTTATCGTGGGTCTGCTGTGCCTGATCAAGGGCGGCGACTGGTTTGTGGACGGTGCCACCGGCATCGCCCGCCGCTTCCATGTGCCGGAGCTGCTCATCGGTGCCACGGTGGTCTCTATCGGCACCACCCTGCCGGAGGTGATGGTGTCCGCCACCTCCGCCGTCAGCGGCCACGGCGAGATCGCCTATGGCAACGCCATCGGCTCGGTGATCTGCAACTCGGCGCTGATCGCAGCCATCACGATTGCCGTGCGCCCTGGCAAGGTTGACCCCAAGAGCCTGCGCACCCCGGTGGCCTTCTTCTTTGTGGCTGCCGCTTTCTATGCCGGTGTGGCCTACACCACCGGCTCCTTCACCCGCCCGGTGGGCCTGATCCTGCTGGCCATGTTCGTGGCTTACATCGTGTGCAACGTGCTGGCTATGAAAAACACCCCCGCCCCGGAAGAGGAGGAGCAGGCTGAGGAAGGCTCCTTTGCCAAGGAGTTGGGTCTGCTGGCCATCGGCGCAGTGCTCATTGCTGTGGGCGCTGACCTGCTGGTGAACAACGGCACCCTCATCGCACAGGCACTGGGCGTGCCGGAGTCCGTCATTGCCCTGACCTTCGTGGCCCTGGGCACCTCCCTGCCGGAGCTGGTCACCGCCATCACCTCGCTGGTCAAGGGTCACAGTGCCCTGTCCCTGGGCAATATCGTGGGTGCAAACGTGTTCAATCTGGTGCTGGTCAGCGGCGTGTCCGTCACGCTGGCACCCTTCAGCATCCCGCAGAACTCCACCATCGCAGGCATGAACGCCTCGCTGGTGATGGATATCCCGGTCATGTTTGCCGTGATGCTGCTGCTCACCGTGCCCGCTCTGATCAAGGGCAAGCTGAGCCGCCCGCAGGGCATTGCACTGCTGTGCATCTATGCCGCTTTCTGCGCCGTGCAGTTCAGCATCTGATCCGCAAGTTAAATAGTTAAGGCTGCTGCACAGGGTTTTGTGCAGCAGCCTTTTTATGTGGGACGATTTTGAATGCGCTCCGCGTTCGCTTTGCGCATATTCAGCGGAAAGATTATTTATAATTTCGCGTTTGTCGCACTCTGCGGAGTGCGACAAACGCTATTTTCACAGGAGGGGTCGTGGAGGCAAACGGCAGCTGCCGCGCTTGTTTCCACGCGGAAACAGTCATGCGGCGGGGGCGCTGCGGCACGGAAGTCAACATGACCCTCTCAGTCATCGCTGCGCGATGCCAGATTTCCCCCTTTCGTCGCTGCGCGCATCTTCCCCCCGGAGCGGGTGGAAGTCTTTCCTCAAAGGGAGAGCCAAGAGCACTGCCGAAAGCCTCCTCATGATGCCTAATACTTTAGCAACGGGCTTTAAACCTTGGCTACCCCCTTCGGGGAAGCTGGCGCGGGAGCGCCTGAGAGGGCGTGCAAGGCTAGCGGGTGCTGCCCCTCATCCGGCGCTACGCGCCACCTTCCCCCGGTGGGTGAAGGCTTAAGCGGTGGCGGTACAGTTCCCGGCTGACCCGTAAAGTTTCCGGGCGTGTCCGCTCTCCCCTTGGGGGAGCTGGCGCGGGAGCGCCTGAGAGGGCGAGGCAAAACCCTGACGGCTTTGCCTGAGAGGGTAAAAAAGTGGGTCAGAAACGCCCACAGGCGTTTCTGACCCACAAATAGAACGATATTTTTGTTTTACAGCTGGCAGGCGGTATCGTAGCCGGTGCGGATGGCGTTGGAGATATCCGCAGCCTTGCCGGCGGCATCGCCAATGGAATACACCGGGATGCTGGCAGCTTCCAGCGCAGCAGCGTCAAATTCGTTGGAGCGTGCGCCCATAGCCAGCACGATGTAATCGCAGGGGATGGTCACCTCTGCGCCGTCCTTGTTCTCGCAGACGACGGCGTCCATGCGGAACTCCTTGACCTTGTGGCTGGGGTACTGCTCCACGCCGTAGGTCTTATAGTTTTCCAGCAGGGTGGGCAGAATGGTGGTGCTCTCGCCTGCGGCGATCTTGTCCATCATCTCGATAACGGACACCTTGCAGCCGCGGGCAGCCAGATACTCTGCGGTCTCGCAGCCTACCATGCCGCCGCCGATGACACGGCAACCGTGCCGTACACCTGCTGCTCACCGGCCAGCACCTTCCATGCGTCGGCAACGTTCACGCTGTCGATGCCGGGGATGCGGGGTGCGGCGCTGTGTGCGCCCACAGCGTTGATGACGGCCTCGAAACCGGCATCCTTCAGCTGCTCTGCGGTGCGGGTCTGACCCATGCACAGGTGCACACCGGCGTTGCAGACCGCGTGGATCAGGTCCTGTGCGGCGCGGCGCATCTCCTCCTTGCGGGGAGGTACGCAGGCAATGTTCAGCTGGCCGCCCAGAGTGGTGGTCTTTTCAAACAGGGTCACGTCATGGCCGCGCAGCGCTGCCACACGGGCGGCTTCCAGACCGGCAGGGCCGCCGCCGAGGACGGCGATCTTCTTTTTCTGCGCTGCGGGCTGGATGCTGCGGGTGTTCTCGTAGCCGTTCTCCAGCGTTCAGCACGCAGGAGAGGAACTGACGGTTCTGGATGGCATCGGTGCAGCCCTTGTTGCAGCTGATGCAGCGGCGGATATCGCAGGCCTTCCCGGCAGCGATCTTGGTGCCCCAGTCGGGGTCTGCCAGCAGCGGGCGACCCATGGCAACCATGTCTGCCATGCCGCTCTCGATGACACGCGCAGCCATTTCGGCATCCACGATACGACCCACGGCGCTGACCGGCACATTGACGGCCTTTTTGATGTCCCCGGCGATTTTGACGAAGAAGCCGTAGGGCTGTACGCCCATGGGAGGAATGGTGTCGGCCATGTTGCCGGTGTGGTTGGCCTGCGCAACGTGGAGCATATCCACGCCGTCCTCTACCAGCCACTGGGCAAACTGCACGGCGTCGGCTTCGTCAATGCCGCCCTTGCCGCGCTGCGGGGTGACGATGGACAGCTTGTAGTCGATGATCATATCCGGCACAGCCTTGCGGATGGCGCGGGTCAGCATGCGGGCAAAGCGGACGCGGTTCTCCAGACTGCCGCCGAACTTATCGGTGCGGTGGTTCATGCGGGTGGAGCACAGGCAGCCGTTCAGGCGGTCGCCGTGGATCTGGATGACGTCCACACCGGCCTTCTGTGCACGCACTGCGCAGGCGCACATCTTATCGATGATGGCCATCAGCATCTCCTCGCTGACCTCATCGGTGAAGAACATCATGTCGTGATGCAGGCGCTGACGCATCTCATCAAACTTTTTCTGCATAAACAGACTGTTGATGGCGTCCACGTCGTACTCCGGGTGGAAGAGCTGGACGCCCAGCTTGGTGCCGTAGGCGTGTACGCTGTCGGCCAGTGCCTTGAAGGCAGGGATCTGGCTGTCGTCAAACAGCTTGGGGGTGGGAGAAAAGCTGTTGATGGGTGCCACATCGCCCATAACGATGTAGCCCACGCCGCCCTTTGCCAGACGGGTGTAGAAGCCCATGTCCTGCTCGCTGATCATGCCGTTTTTCTCGTAGCCGGTGGTCAGCGGGGGGAACATGATGCGGTTTTTAAAGGTCTGTCCGCCCACCTCGATGGGCTGCAGAATTACGTTTTCCATACAAAAGCCTCCTTGCAGATACGCTTTGCTTTACAGATTTGCTTTGATGAATGCTGCGGTCTTTTCCTCCACGGCGGCACGGGCTGCCAGCGTGGCAAAGTTGTGGCCGCCGCCTGCAATGGTGTCCACATCGGGTGCGGTGTACACCTGTGCGTAACGGCTGCAGGTGCCCTCGTCCACCAGACGGTCATCGTCGGCGCGCAGCAGCAGCACCGGGCCGTTGTAGCCCTTGGCCTCGGTAAAGGGGTCGGGGTGCTTTGCCATCTCGTAGTTAAAGGCCATCTTGTAGCACAGACCCTCCATGTCGGCGTAGTCCTTGCCGGTCTGCATAATGCCGTCGGCGCGCTGGGCGCAGCCGAACCACATCCCGGCGCCCGGGCACAGCAAAATCAGGCCGTGGGGCTGGATGACCGGTGCGCAGGAGGCGGCAATGTAGCCGCCCATGCTCTGGCCGGAGAGGAACAGCTTTTCGCTGTCCACATAGGGCTGTTCAGCGGCCCATGCAAAGATATCCTGTGCATCGGTGTGCAAGCCGTCAAAGCTCATATCCTCGAACTCGCCGTCGCTCTCGCCGTTGCCGTAGAAATCGAACCGGGCGCTGCCGATGCCCTGCGCTGCCAGAGCGCGGGACAGATGAGTGTACATGGACTTGTAGCCGCTGCAGCTGCCGGCAAAGCCGTGCAGATGCACCACAAAGGGTACCTTGCCCTCGGTGTCGGGCAGGGTCACGATGCCGCGCAGGGTGTGGCCATTGCGGTTTTTAAACTGAACCTGTAAGATCTTCATGGTTTACTTGCTCTCCTTTGCGGCGCGGCGAGCCTTCAGCTCGGTCAGCATCTCAGCAGTCTTCTGCTTGGTCAGGGGGTAGACGAAGAACAGGATGGCAACTGCAATGCCGTAGCCCAGGAAGTAGATGCCGGTGTAGCTCTTCCAGATGGCGTTCACAACGCCTGCGGTCTGCACAGCGCCTGCGGTAACGTTGTAGCCGATGGCACCCAGCACAAAGCTGGACAGGCTGCCGGAAATGGCGCTTGCAAGCTTGCGGAAGAAGGAGTAGGTGGAGTAAACGATGCCCTCGTTGCGCTCGCCGGTCTGCAGCTCGTGGTAGTCGATGGCGTCGTTGACCATAGCCCAGATCAGCACCTGCATACCGGAAGCGCCCAGATAGCAGATACCGTTGATGACGATGAAGGCCACAGGGTTGTGGACGGGGAAGAAGAACAGGATGCCGAACACGATGGCGGCAAAGCCTGCGCCCATGCAGCACCACTCCTTCTTGCCGAACTTGTTGGCAAGAGGCTGGGTGATGGCAAAGGACAGCACCGCGTACAGCACGCTCAGCATACCGGAGACAGCCTGAATTTTAACGTTGCCGAAGAAGTCCTTATACAGGTAGGTGTTCAGGCCGTTGACCACGGAAGCACCGATCATACCGGTCAGGCTGAAGAACATAACGCCCAGCAGAGCCTTATTGTGAGAGATCTCCTTGAGCACGTGCAGGTAGTTCAGCTTTTCGCCCTGCGGACGCTCGGGCACTTCCACGCGCTCCTTGCACCACACGCAGGTGATCTGCAGGCACAGCAGACCCAGCAGAGCGCAGATGCAGGCCAGCATCAGGAAGCGGCCGGCCACGGGCTTGTTGTCCACATACAGGAACAGGGGGCCGATCATGACCATGACGGTCATGAAGATGGTGCCGCCAAGGCTGCGGTAGCGGGACAGTGCGGTGCGCTGGCTGACATCATCGGTCATCACGCTGGACAGAGTACCGAAGGGCACGTTGACGCAGGTGTACAGCGCCTCGTACAGAACGTAGGTGACGAACATGTAGGCCAGACGCAGGCCGTAGTTGATATTGCCCACATTGACAAAGCCAAGGATGCACAGCACTGCCATGGGGAAGGAGAAGGCGCGGATCCACGGGATGAACTTGCCGCCCTTGGTGGCCTTGCGGGAGTCCACGATGGCACCGATGATGGGGTCATTCACGGCGTCCCAGATCTTGGTGATCAGCAGCAGGATACCCACGTGGAAGGGGTTGACCTGCAGGATCAGGGTGTAGAAGATCGACAGATACATGGCGCGGTACTGCTCGGTGAAGCAGCAGCCCAGATCGCCCAGCGTATAGCCGATCTTGTCCTTCATGGAGAAGGGTCGGATGGTCTTTTTCTGGTCCATTGTGTTTTATCCTCCTTAAAAACAGTGAAACCACGAGACTTTTCGCACAAGTCTCTTTTCTACGTTTGCATTATACGTTAATTTTTCATCAATACATATCCAAAAAATGATTGAAAACTATCGCAAATTGATGTATTATGCAATTATAACAGTTGTACTTTTCTGTTGTGTACAACAATCTGTTACACATGACAGTTTCATGGAGGACTTTTTGGTGAATCATACAGCCAAGCGTTATCTTTTTGAGCAGAGCGCCGTCCAGGAATTTTATTCCGGCGCGTATTATGATTTGTTTCTAGTCATGCGGGGCAGCGGTGTGTTCCGGTGCAGCGAGGTGGTGCTGCCCGCACAGCAGCAGAATCTCATCATCTTCAAGCCCGGTCAGGGCGGCAGACTGGAATACGCCGGTGCTTACGGCCCGCTGGAACTTATTCGGGTGCAGCTGTCCCCCCAGACGCTGGCGCAGCTTTCGGACGCAGATACCGACCTTGAAAAAAGCTTCAACGTGGTGCCCTTCCGGCAGGTGGCTGTGCGCCCGGACAGCCAGATCTATATGCTGCTGAAAAACCTTGCCCGGAAGTTGCTGATGCTCTCGCAGGAGCGCACCCAGTTCGGTGCAGCGGTGTTCGAGCACGGTATTTTGCAAATGTTTGTGGTGCTGGCGCTGCGTGCCTGCATCCATGCGGAGTTCCACACCGCATCGGTCAGCCGCCACCACCTGATGCTGGACGAGGTGTTTTTGTTTATTCAGGCGCACCTTACCGAGGAACTGACGCTGGAGCGGCTGGAAAAGGAGTTTTTCGTCTCCCGGGAACATATTGCCCGGGAATTCAAACGCCAGACCGGGCAGACGGTGCACCGCTATATCGTAAAGGCGCGGTTAGACCGCTGCTGCACCCTCATCGAGCAGGGGCTGCCCATCACCGAGGTGTACAAGACAAGCGGCTTTGGCGGTTACAACCACTTTTTCCGCGCCTTCAAAAAGGAGTACGGCATGACCCCCAAGGAGTACTTCCACACCACCCGGCAGGACGACCAGGGATGAATCCGACAAAAGCAGCGCCGTCTGCGCCTGTGAAAAAAGCCGTCCGGGAAGATCCGCAGATCCTCCCGGACGGCTTGCTTATCCTATTTTTTCTTTTACTTGCGGCGGGTGAGGCAGTTCAGCGCCATCACAACCAGCACGAGAAAGCCGATGACCAGCAGGATACCGGTCATGCCGATGAGCATCATGGGCAGGGTGGTCATCCAGGAAGAAAGATGAAGCATAAAGGCACCTCCGTTAAGCCATCAGGGAAAGGATCAGTCCGCCGGCAAGGACGGATGCGATCTGCCCGGAAACGTTGACGCTGATGGAGTACATCAGCAGGAAATTCTGGTTGTCCTCGGCCAGACCCATCTGGTTGACAACACGCCCGCTCATCGGGAAGGCCGAGATGCCCGCCGCACCAATCATCGGATTGATCTTTTTGCCTTCGGGCAGGAACAGGTTCAGCAGCTTGGCAAACAGCACGCCGCCGGCCGTGTCAAAGATGAACGCGACCAGCCCCAGCGCCATGATAAGCAAAGTGTCCGGCCGGACAAACTTGTCAGCGGTCATCTGTCCGGCTACGGTCAGACCCAGCAGCAGGGTGATAAGGTTCGCCAGTACGTTCTGCGCAGTCTCGGACAGGGCGTTCAGCACGCCGCACTCCCGCAGCAGGTTGCCGAACATCAAAAAGCCCACCAGCGCCACGCTGGCCGGGGCTACCAGACCGGCGACCACCGTGACCACAACAGGGAACAGAATCTTGGTCAGCTGGGTGACATTGCCTTTTTCGTAGGGCATACGGATGCGGCGTTCCTTCTGGGTGGTCAGCAGACGGATGACCGGCGGCTGCACGATGGGCACCAGCGCCATGTAGCTGTAAGCTGCCACCATAATAGCGCCCAGATACTGGGATTTCAGGGTGTTTGCCACAAAAATGGCGGTGGGGCCGTCTGCTGCGCCGATGACCGCAATGGACGCGGCGTCCTTCAGATCAAAGAAGAACCCGGCCAGAAACAGGGTGAAAAAGATGCCGAACTGTGCCGCTGCGCCAAACAGCATGAGCCACGGCTTTTCCAGCAGCGGGCCAAAATCAATCATGGCACCGATGCCGATGAACAGCAGCAACGGGAACAGCTCGTTGGACATACCTGCCTCGAACAGGGCAGAGATGGGGCCAACGGTGTCTCCCTGCGTGATGGCACCGGATGCGGGAAGGTTGACCAGAATGGCACCGAACCCCATGGGCAGCAGCAGACTGGGCTCCATCTTTTTGACGATGGCAAGGTAAATGAGCAGGGCACCGATGCCCCACATGACCACCATCTGCCATGTCAGCGCCCCGAAGTTTGAAAAGAGCGCGGCGAATGTGTTCCAGAAATTCATATTGTTTTTCTGCCTCCTTTTGTTTTGATGCTGCGGCAAGAAAAAAGAGACCCTTGCCACAGCGTAAGATCTGTGACAAAAGTCTCAAGCGAACACATGACATCGGGCATTGCTGCCGTGATGACGCTGCCATGCAGCGGCCTGCCGGAAAAAAGCCTTGACCGGCGGGCTGCCCTTTACTCCCCTTTATCTTTTTTATTGATACCAGAAACTGCCGCTTCTGTCAAGGGGGAAAATGCGGTTTTGCGCAAAAATTCAACCGTTTAAATCGTCAGTCCACCACCGGTACGTCCAGCCCGAACTCCTGCGGGCGGAAGCGGGGACAGACGTTCTCGGTGATGCAGATGACCGAAGCAGCAAGACGGCTGCCGATCTCGCAGGACTCTGCCAGAGTCTTGCCATAGGTCAGGCCGATGGTAGCTCCGGCAAAGAAGGCGTCCCCGGCGCCGGTGGTGTCCTTCACGTCCACCTTTTTGGCGGGTACGATGCCGCAGCTGCCGTCCGCACAGGCATATACCGCGCCCTGCCCGCCCATGGTCACCACCATGCTGGGAATGTTGGCGCTGCGCACGTTGCCCGTGAGCACCCGGCACATCTCGTCCGGGGAGAGGTGGTCGTAGTCGTCCGAGAACAGCAGCCCGGCCTCCTGCTGGTTGCAGATGAAACAATCGATCTGCTGCAAAAAATCCCGCCGCTCCATGGCAATGCTCATGTTGGAGACCACGGCAAACACCTTTTTGCCGTACTTTTTGGCGTAGCGCAGGGTCTGCTTTACCGTTTCTTTTTCGAGGTCCAGCTCCAGTGCAATGGAATCGCAGTCTGCAAAGATCTCATCGCCCTGCTCCTGCAGCAGGCCGGTCAGCGGGGATTGGTGTCCGGCCGCTTGGAGATGGCGGCGTGCACATCGCCGTCATTGTCAAAAATGGCCAGCCATGTGCCCATGCCGTCCGGCTTTTTCTGGATAAAGCGGGTGTTGACCTTGTGCCTTGCCAGCTTGTCGATGACATCCTGTCCCATGCCGGTGTCATCCACCAGGCTTACAAAGGTGGGGCGCAGCTCCACATTGGCGATGTCCTCCGCCACGTTGCGGCTGACGCCGCCGTGTACCTGCTCTACCCGGCCTGCGTTGCGCCCGCCGGGGATATAGGTGGAAAGGGGATAGCCCTTGATATCCACAAAAACAGCTCCGATGACTACGATGCCCATAAACGATAAACCTTTCTGACTTCAGTTGATTTTACCTGTAGATTTTACCTGTATTATACAGGAAGCAGACAAAAGATGCTATCCCTTTGCCGTTTTTTGCGGAAAAATATCTCTCGGTCACGCCCCCTTTCCGTGAAAAAGGGCTTCCGAAAAGTCCGCAGACTTTTCGGAAGCCCAAATAAAAAATAATTTTTCCTCTGATAATGCCCAGAGCGCAGCGGAGGGCATTCTGAATCAGCTCCTGTCACATCGCCGTGCGGGCGGTGCGCACCAGATACTCCATGGCCTGCACCGGATACTGCCCGGCGGCGGTCTCGCCGGTGAGCATCAGGCTGGATGCGCCGTCCAGTACGGCGTTGTAGATGTCGCTCACCTCGGCGCGGGTGGGTACAGCCCGGGTGTGCATGCTGTCCAGCATCTGGGTCACCACCATAAAGGGCACCCCGGCTGCCCGGCAGGCGGCAGAAAGCTGCTTCTGGCAGCGGGGCAGCTCCCATAGGGGCATCGCGTTGCCAAGGTCGCCCCGGGCAATGACCACCTCGTCCACCAGCGGCAAAAACTCCGGCAGCGCCTGTACGCCCGCAAGGTTTTCAATTTTGGCAAGAATCTTCAGCCCGGGTGCACCGGCCTCTGCCAGCGCCTGCCGCAGGTTGCGGATATCCGCAGCGCCGCGTACAAAGGGCAGCATGACCCCGGTAACGCCGCAATCGGCGGCGATGGCAAGGTTCTCCTTGTCCTCGGTGGTCAGGGTGGGCATCTGGATATCTGCCCCCGGTGCGGCCAGACTTTTGCGGCTTTGCAGCACCCCGCCCCGCATTACGGTACACACGAGCGCATCCGGTTCCGCGGTGTCCACCCGTGCCAGCAGCTTGCCGTCATCCAGCAGCAGCTCCTGCCCGGGCTGCACGCTGTGCACCAGCGCGGCAGGGCAGGGAATGCCCTGCGCGCCCAGACGCACGGTCTGCCCGGCGGTCAGGGACAGCGGCTGCGGCAGACGACCGATGCGTAATTCCGGCCCCTGCAGATCAATGAGCAGCTTTTTGACCCCGGCTTTATGCAGCATCACCAGCCAGTCCTTGTGCGCTGCCAGCGGCCCGTGAGAAAGGTTCATGCGGATGCCGGTCATACCGGCTTCCACCATCTGCTGCAAAAGCTTTACATCGGCACAGGCAGGGCCGATGGTTCCGTAAAAATCCATAATTCCTCCTGCAATTCACGTTTTCTTTCTATTGTAGCATGACCGCGCTGCAAAAGATAGCCCGGCGGCGCACAAAAAAACACCGGAAGCTGATGCAAAGCCTCCGGTGTCTTTTTATGATGCCTTATGGGGTTTACTGCTACACTTTGCACCGCCTGCGTTCAGTACAAAGCTTACAGCTCCCTCTATTTTTAAAGGTTGTACTTAGTTTACAGCATTTCGGGCGGTTCGTCAAGAGCTTTTTCCAGCTTTTGCCGGCAAAAACCGGAATATCACAACATTATCACAACTGCAGCTGGTGGTAGCACGCGCCCTCCATGGTCTTCCAACAGGCGGTGCTTCCCTCCAGGGTCATGTAGCTGTGGGCGGTGTTTTCCTTGGGCAGGCTTACAGAGCCGGGGTTCAGGTAAAGGCTCCCCTGCCCGAAGTTTGTCCATGCGGGCACATGGGTGTGACCGTGGAGCAAAATATCCCCCGGGGCAAGGGGCGCGGCAGATGGTTCAGGTTGAACACATGGCCGTGGGTAACGTAGACCAGCCGCTGCCCCACCGGCAGCACGGCGTAGTCTGCCAGTACCGGGAAATTGAGCACCATCTGGTCCACCTCGGCGTCGCAGTTGCCGCGCACACACAGCAGCTTGGGCGCAAGGCTGTTCAGCAGCGGAATCACCTTTTTGGGGGCGTAATCCCGGGGCAGGTCGTTGCGGGGGCCGTGGTAGAGCAGGTCTCCCAGAAAGAGCAGGCGGTCGGCCTGCTCCCGTTCAAAGGCCTGCTGCAGCTGCTGCGCATAATAATAGGAGCCGTGCAGGTCTGATGCGATCATCCATTTCATATACAATGCCCTCCCTCAGAGCCGGTTTGCCTTATTGTAGCGCCTGCTGTAAAAATGGTCAAGTGATTACAAAAGTCATACTTTTGTACCAAAACCCCTTGACACGCCGCTGAGAATGTGGTATTCTGCTGGAGTTGCAGCCCGCAAATGCGCAGGCTGCATATCGCGGACAGCTGCCGCGATCATAAAAACCGTGTGGATTTTTACAGCAACATTGCTACTTTTCGCCACACAATGACCTCACAAGGGCCATTGTGTGGCTTTTTTGTGCGCCGGAAACCGGCTACAGGCCGGTGCTGCGCCTTCCACATTTTTACTTTTTACAGATAGCAGGTGAAATTTTTCAATGAACGAAACTTTTATGAAGGAGAAGCCGGTGCTGCCGCTGCTGCTCTCGATGGCACTGCCCAACGTGGTCTCCATGCTGGTGAACAGCCTCTACAATATCGTGGACAGCCTGTTTGTGGCGCGCATCAGCGAGGACGCCATGACCGCGTTAAGTCTGGTGTTTCCCATCCAGAACTTTTCCAACGCCATTGCCATCGGCTTTGGCATCGGCATCAACGCCATGATCGCGCTGTATCTGGGCGCAGGCGACCGCGAAAAGGCAGAGACGGCCGCAACCCACGGCTTTGTGCTCAGCCTTGTGCACGGCGTGGTGATGATGGTGGTCAGCATCGCCATCATGCCCGGCTTTCTGCGCCGCTTTACGCAGGACGAGACGCTGATCGCCGCCGGCATCACCTACTCTACCATTGTGTTCCTGTTTTTGGTCGTGAACATGGTCTCGCTTGCCTTTGAAAAGATCTTTCAGGCGGTGGGCCGCATGAAGGTGTCCATGGTCGCCCTGATCACCGGCTGCGTGTGCAATATTCTGCTGGACCCGGTGCTCATCTTCGGGCTTGGGCCGGTGCCTGCCATGGGCATTGCAGGCGCGGCACTGGCTACCGGCATCGGTCAGGTGCTCAGCGTGGTGGTCTACCTTGTGGTCTATCTGCGCACCGAGCTGCCGGTGCGGCTGCGCCGCAGCTGTCTGCGCCCGGACGCGGCGCTGGACGGCAGACTGTACGCCATCGGCGTTCCGGCCATCCTGAATCTGGCGCTGCCCTCGCTGCTGGTCACCTTCCTCAACGGACTGCTGGCGGCCTTTTCTCAGAGCTATGTGGTGGTGCTGGGCATCTATTATAAATTGCAGACCTTTTTGTATCTGCCCGCCAACGGCTTCGTGCAGGGCATGCGCCCCCTTATTGGCTATAACTACGGTGCGCGGGAGCACGCCCGGGTGAAAAAGCTGTTCCAGCTGACCCTGCTCATGAGCGCTGCCATCATGGCGGCGGGCACTGTCATCTGTCAGGTTGCTTCCGGGCAGCTGATGGGACTGTTCACCCAGAACCCCGAAACCATCGCCGCCGGGCAGACCGCGCTGCGCATCATCAGCATCGGCTTTGTCATCTCGGCAGTCTCCACCACCGTCTCCGGTGCACTGGAGGGGCTGGGCAAGGGCGCAGAATCGCTGGTCATCGCCCTGTGCCGGTATGTCGTTTTCATCATGCCGCTGGCTGCGCTGCTGTGTAACTGGCTGGGCGCAGACGGCGCATGGCACGCCTTCTGGCTTACCGAGGTGCTGGCGGCAGTGGTCTCCGGTATCGTCTACCGCCGGGCGGTCACACATAAAAAATAAGAATTTCTGATAGGGGCGTTTCATAACGTCCCTATTTTTCATTGACACTACGGGAAAAGTACGGTAAAATAATTTTCGTGTTTTGACAAAAACTGTCAGTGCGCAAGATATTACAGAGGATGTGGAAGTATATGATCGAGACCATTGCCGCCGTCAATCAGGCGGTGAACAGCTTTATCTGGGGCGTTCCCGCCATGGTGTGCATCATCGGCGTGGGGCTGCTGCTCAGTGTGCGCACCGGCTTTATCCAGATCCGCAAATTCCCCTATGCCATCAAAACCACGATTGGCCGCATGTTCCGCAAGCGGGATGCTTCCGATGGTGCAATGACCCCCTTCCAGGCGGTGTGTACCGCGCTGGCGGCCACCGTGGGTACCGGCAACATTGCCGGTGTGGCGGGGGCTATTGCCATCGGCGGGCCGGGCGCGGTGTTCTGGATGTGGTGTTCTGCCCTGCTGGGCATGTGCACCAAGTTTGCCGAGGTGACGCTGGCCGTGCATTTCCGGGAGCGCAGCGATACCGGCGAGTGGGTGGGCGGCCCGATGTACTATATTAAAAACGGCCTTGGCCGCCGCTGGCAGTTTCTGGCCGTGCTGTACGCGCTGTTCGGCGTGCTGACCGTGTTCGGTACCGGCAACGCAACGCAGGTGAATACCATCGTGGCAGCAGTGGATACCGCCCTGCTGGAATACGGGCTGGTGGGCGGCAGCTTTCTGCCCACCCTCAACCTCATCGTGGGTATCCTTGTGGCGGTGCTGGTGGCGCTGGTGCTGCTGGGTGGCATCAAGCGCATTGGCAGCGTAAGCGAGAAGCTGGTGCCCTTTATGGCACTGTTCTACATTGTGCTGTCGGTGGGCGTGGTGGTGCTCAACTTCTCCCGCCTGCCCTATGTGCTGGAATCCATCGTGGCGGGTGCGTTCAACCCCGCTGCCTTTACCGGCGGCACCATCGGCAGTCTGTTTGTCAGTATGCAAAAGGGCGTTTCCCGCGGAATATTTTCCAACGAAGCGGGCCTTGGCACCGGCTCCATTGCCCATGCCTGCGCTGACACCAAAAAGCCGGTCAAGCAGGGCGTGTTCGGCATCTTTGAAGTATTTGCCGATACCATTGTGATCTGTACCCTGACGGCGCTGGTCATCCTGTGCAGCGGCACGTCGGTCAATTACGGCCAGGCCGCCGGTGCGGAGCTGACCATCTCCGGCTTTACCCTCACCTATGGCGGCTGGGCATCGCTGTTCACGGCGGTGGCGCTGTGCTGCTTTGCATTTTCTACCATCATCGGCTGGGGGTTGTACGGCTCCCGCTTTCTGGTGTTCCTGTGCAAGAGCAACAAGGTGGCGCGCCCCTTCTTTGTGGTGTATGCTCTGGTAGCCATTCTGGGCGCTACCATGGACCTTGGTCTGCTGTGGAGCATCGCCGACACCTTCAACGGCCTGATGAGCATCCCCAACCTCATTGCATTGCTGCTGCTTTCCGGCACGGTGGTGCAGCTGACCCGCGCCTTTTTTAAATCAGAAGGGTGAGCGGCAGCTCTGCCCATAGTGGACAGAAACGCCGGAACGCGGTATACTGAGAAAAAACAACGGTGGCTATGCACCACAGGAGGTTCTAACGTGGAAAACTTTAACGAATTGCTGCAGAAGTATGCAGATTTTATCGTCCGGGTGGGCGTGAACCCGCAGCCGGGACAGACCCTGATTATCAACTGCCCGCTGGAGGGTGCCCCGCTGGCACGGCTGTGCGTGCGCAGTGCCTACGAGGCCGGTGCGCGGGACGTGCAGGTGAACTGGCAGGATGACGCCGTTACCCGCATCCGCATGGAGCTGGGCAGCGAGGAGGCACTGACCGACCACAAGGGCTGGCAGCTGCGCCGCTATCTGGACTACGCCGAGAGCGAGGGCGGTGTGTGCGTGCTGCACCTTATCGCGGACGACCCGGAACTGTTTGCCGGGCTGGACGGTGCCAAGATCAGCCGGGTGAACAGCGCGAACCGCAGCTTTATGCAGCCGTGGCGGGAGTACACCATGAACGACCGGGTGCAGTGGTCCATTGCCGCCCTGCCCGCAGAGCCGTGGGCAAAGAAGATGTTCCCGGAGCTGGACACTGCCGCCGCCATTGAAGCACAGTGGAAGCTGATCTTTGATACCTGCCGTGTGACCGGCGGTGACCCGGTAGGGGAGTGGCAGAAGCATCTGGACCGCCTGAACGAGCTGGGCGCAAAGATGAACGCCCTGGATCTGGAAAGCGTGCATTTTGAAAGCGCCAACGGCACCGACCTGACCGTGGGTCTGGCCGAACAGGCGGTGTGGGAGAGCGCCGGCAGCAAAAACGAGAAGGGTGTGCCCTTCCTGCCCAACATCCCCACCGAGGAGGTGTTCACCGCGCCCCATAAGGATAAGGTGGACGGCATCGTTTACGGCACAAAGCCTTACGTCTTTAACGGTCAGCTCATCAAGAATTTCCACGTCACCTTCAAGGATGGCAAGGTGGTGGAGCACGGCGCCGACGAGGGCGCAGACCTGCTGGGCCAGCTGCTGGACACCGATGAGGGCGCACGCCACATTGGTGAGGTGGCACTGGTGCCCGCCTCCAGCCCCATCAACCGCAGCGGCATGCTGTTCTACAACACCCTGTTTGACGAGAACGCCGCCTGCCACATCGCCTTTGGCGACAGCTACCCCGGCACCACCGTGGGCGGCACCGGCCTTTCCAAGGAGGAACTGGCAGCCCGCGGCATGAACCACTCCTCCCTGCACGAGGACGTGATGGTGGGTGCAGAGGACAGCCGCATCACCGGCAAATGCCGCGATGGCCGCACCGTGCAGCTGTTTGAAAACGGCGTCTGGGTGCTGTAAAAAAAGCCCCAAAGGGCGCGCAACTGCAAAAAAATTGCGAAAATGCTTGCATAAATCGCAAGAGTATGCTATATTCTAGTAGTACGATATAGTTTAACCTGAAACGTGGGCCGCAAGGTCCGCGTTTCTTGTTTGTTTGGAGGTTTTTTATGGCGAAGCAGTCTGGCGGCAACACCGCGCAGAGAGTGGAAGCGCTTGTCCGTCCCACGGTGGAAGGCATGGGTCTGCGCCTGTGGGATGTGGTTTTTGAGAAGGAAGGGCCGGACTGGTATCTTCGCATCCTCATCGACCGGGACGGCACCATGGATACCGACACCTGTGCAGAGGTGTCCCACGCACTGGACCCCATTCTGGATGAAGCAGACCCCATCGACCAGAGCTATTATCTGGAGGTGGGCAGCCCCGGCCTTGGCCGCAAGCTGACCCGCCCGGAGCACTACGAGGCCCTCAAGGGCCAGAAGGTGCGGGCAAAGCTCATCCGCCCCAACGCTGACGGCGTGCGGGAACTGTCCGGCATCCTGACCGGCCGCGAGGGCAGCACCGTGACGCTGGAGACCGAAAACGGCCCCGTGACCTTTGAGGTGAACGCAGCCTCCGGTGTGCAGCTGTGCGACGACGAGGATCTGTTCAACTGAAAAGTACCGTCTCTGATGGAGAAAAGAGAACAAAATATATAGGAGGAACCCGAAAAATGACAGCAGCGAATAAGGACTTTTTTGAAGCGCTCTCCATGCTGGAGCATGAGCGCGGCATCACCGCAGAGTACCTGATCGAAAAGATCAAGGCGGCTATCATCATTGCCGTCAAGAAGAACTATGAGGTCGAGGAGGATCACATCCGTGTGGACATCGACCCCGACACCGGCCGCTTTGATGTGGCGCTGATCCAGGATATCGTGGCAGACGAGGACTGGTACGACGAGCACGCCGAGATCGGTGTGACCGAGGCACGCAAGATCCGCAGCAGCTACGAGGTGGGCGACCGCATCATCACCCCGCTCAAGACCCGCGATTTTGGCCGTATTGCCGCCCAGACCGCAAAGCACGTCATCCGTCAGGGCATCCGCGAGGCCGAGCGCAACCAGCAGCTCAGCGAGATCCAGTCCCGCGCACATGACATCGTGCAGGCCACCGTTACCCGCGTGGATACCGAGAAGGGCATCGTTGCGCTGGATCTGGGCAAGGGCGGCGAGGCTGTTCTGCCCCGCAACGAGCAGGTGCCCGGCGAGGTGTACACCGAGGGCGAGACCCTGCAGGTCTACATCGTGGACGTGGTCAGCACCGAGCGCGGCCCCCGCGTGATGATCAGCCGCACCCATCCCGGCCTTGTCAAGCGCCTGTTTGAGCTGGAAGTGCCCGAAATCTACGACGGCACTGTGGAGGTCAAGGCCATCAGCCGCGAGGCCGGTGCCCGCACCAAGATGGCTGTCTGGTCCAAGGACCCCAACGTGAACCCTGTTTCCGCCTGCATTGGTGAGCACGGCGCCCGCGTGGCCGCTGTTGTGGAAAAGCTGGGCGGCGAGAAGATCGATATCGTCAAGTGGAGCGAGGATATCTCGGAGTTCATCTCCGCAGCCCTGAGCCCCGCCAAGGTGGTCAAGGTGGAGCTGCTGCCCGGCGAGACCCGCTCCTGCCGCGTCACCGTGCCTGACCAGCAGCTGAGCCTTGCCATTGGCAACAAGGGTCAGAACGCCCGCCTGTGCGCACGCCTGACCGGCTACAACATTGATATCCGTCCCGAGAGCGGCTACTACGGCGAGGACGAGGAGCCCAAGAAGGACGCAGCAGACGCTGAATAAGCCCGGCACCATCTGCCGAAGGAGGGAAACCGGATGGCACAAAAAAAGATCCCTGCCCGCCAGTGCATCGGCTGCATGACCAGCCGCCCCAAAAAGGAGCTGGTGCGTGTGGTGCGTGCACCCAGCGGAGAGATCAGCATTGATCTGGTCGGCAAAAAGCCGGGCCGCGGCGCATATCTCTGCCCGGACCCGGACTGCCTGACCAAGGCAAAAAAGAAAAAGGCGCTGGAACGCTGCTTTGAGCAGCCGGTTCCCGCCGAGGTATACGACGCGCTGGCTGTACAGCTGGCCGCAGCCGCAAAGGAGGCAGCAGCCGATGGCAAAAAAGAATAACGCCCCCGCAAAACCCAAGCTGCCCCCGGAGGAGGCGCTGTATCAGGCCGTGAGCCTGTGCCGCAAGGCCGGTGCGCTGACCATGGGCTTTGATGCCGTGGAGGAAGCCTGTGTCAAAAGCAAGGCATGGCTGGTGATGACCGCATCGGACATCAGCCCTAAGACTTTGCAGCGTTTGAACTACGCCGTGGGGGACTTGGTGGATGTGATCACCATGCCGCTTACGCAGGATAAGCTAGCCGATATCAGCCGCAAGCCTGTGGCTGTTTACGCGGTGACCGACCGCAACCTCGCAAAGCTCTGCTTTGACCGCCTGTCGGACTGCGGAGCAATCAAAAATGAGGAGGATATGAGCGAATGATCGTAAAATATAAAGTGAGTGACTTTGCAAAGGACCTGAACCTTTCTGCAAAGAAGGTCCTGGACGAACTGGCCGCTATGGGCAGCACCGGCAAGAAGAACAGCTCCAATCTGGAAGAGAACGAGCTGAACTACCTGCTGGAAAAGTTCAGCAAGGCTGGCAGCGTGGCAAATCTGGACGAGTTCCTGAACAGCGCCAAGGCTCCCAAGGAGGAGCCCAAGGCTGAGAAGAAGGCTGACCAGAAGGCCGAAAAGAAGGCTGAAAAGAAGCCCGAGGCTCCCAAAGGTTGACAAAAAGCCCCAGCAGCCCGCCGCAAAGGCCGAGCAGCCCAAGGCAAACAATAATAACAATAACGGCAAGCACGGCGACAAGAAGCCCGAGCAGCATAAGAAGCGCGAGGAAAAGACCGTTTCCTTCAGCGAACTGGCACGTGAGACCGGCGCAAAGGCTACCGCAGCCCCCGCACAGGCAGTTTCTGTCCGCCGCGAGGACAATCAGGTCACCGTGGATACCCGCACTGTGGATATGAACGTGGACCGCTTCGACGCCCGCTACGATGATCTGGCCTCCACCAAGAACACCGAGAACCGCCGCAAGCCCACCTCCGCAGGGCAACAAGCAGAAGTTCACCCAGCGCGGCCAGCGCCAGCGCCAGCAGTTCCAGAAGGGCAAGCGCGAGACTGAGTTCGAGCGTCTGCAGCGCATCCAGCTGGAAAAGGCCCGCAACGCCCAGCTGAAGGTGATGATCCCCGACGAGATCACCGTGGGCGAGCTGGCTGCCCGCCTGAAGCAGCAGGCCGGCAAGGTCATTGCCAAGTTCATGCAGATGGGCGAGATGCACGCCATCAACGACGTGATCGATTTCGACACCGCTTCTCTGCTGGCAGAGGAGTTCCACGCAAAGGTCGAGCACGAGGTGCATGTGACCATCGAGGAGCGCCTGTTCACGCAGGAAGAGGATTCGCAGGAGGATCTGGTGGAGCGTCCCCCGGTGGTCTGCGTTATGGGCCACGTTGACCACGGCAAGACCAGTATCCTGGATGCCATCCGCAAGACCAACGTCACCGCAGGCGAGGCCGGCGGCATCACGCAGGCCATCGGTGCATATCAGGTCAAGGTCAACGACAGCCTCATCACCTTCCTGGATACCCCGGGCCACGAGGCGTTCACCTCCATGCGTGCCCGCGGTGCCAACATGACCGATATCGCCGTTCTGGTGGTTGCTGCCGACGACGGCATCATGCCCCAGACCATCGAGTCCATCAACCACGCCAAGGCTGCAAATGTCAAGATTATCGTGGCAATGAACAAGATGGATAAGCCCACCGCAAACCCCGAGCGCGTGATGGAAGGCCTGACCAAGTACGGCCTCATCCCCGAGGACTGGGGCGGCGACGTGGCCTGCATCCCTGTTTCTGCCATGACCGGCATGGGCATCAACGACCTGCTGGAGCGCATTGCTCTGGAAGCTGAGGTCATGGAGCTGAAGGCAAACCCCAACCGCCGCGCCAAGGGTGCGGTCGTCGAGGCCCGTCTGGACAAGGGCCAGGGCCCCATTGCCACCATTCTGGTGCAGAACGGCACCCTGCACTCCGGCGACGTCATCATTGCCGGTACCGCTGTGGGCCGCGTGCGCACCATGCGCAGCGACAAGGGCCAGCTGCTGAGCGATGCCGGCCCCTCTACCCCTGTGGAGATCACCGGCCTGACCGCAGTGCCGGAAGCAGGCGACCTGTTCGAGGCTGTTGAGGACGAGCGTCTGGCCCGTGAACTGGCCGAGCAGCGCATCGCTGCCGCCAAGGAGAAGCAGTTCTCCTCCTTCCAGAAGGTCACGCTGGATAACCTGTTCAGCCAGATGGCACAGAACGATATGAAAGAGCTGGCCATCGTGGTCAAGGCCGACGTGCAGGGCTCTGCCGAGGCTGTCAAGCAGAGTCTGGAGAAGATCTCCAACGAAGAGGTCCGCGTGCGCGTCATCCATGCCGGTGTCGGTGCCATCAGCAAGTCCGATGTGGATCTGGCCGATGCCTCCAACGCCATCATCATCGGCTTCAATGTCCGCCCGGACAACGTGGCCAAGGAAGAAGCCGCTGCCACCAAGGTGGAAATGCGTATGTACCGCGTCATTTACGACGCCATCAACGATGTCACCGACGCTATGAAGGGTATGCTGGCACCCAAGTTCCGCGAGGTCTCTCTGGGCGAACTGCAGGTGCGTCAGGTGTACAAGATCTCCAATGTGGGCACCGTTGCAGGCTGCCGCGTGACCAGCGGCAAGATCACCCGCGACAGCAAGGTGCGCGTGGTGCGTGACGGCATCGTCATCACCGAGGACGAGATCGCATCCCTGAAGCGCTTCAAGGACGACGCCAAGGAAGTGGCCGAGGGCTACGAGTGCGGCGTGACGCTGGCAAAGTTTGCGGACGTCAAGGAAGGCGACGTGTACGAGGCCTTCAAGATGGAAGAGTACCGCGACTAAGCAAAAACCGAATATATAACAGCTTCCCGGCAGAAAAGGCTTCCCCCGACCGGGGGAAGCTGTCGAACGAAGTGAGACTGATGAGGGCGTATCTTTCGCAGGTGTGGAGCGTGCGCCCTCATCCGTCGTTTTGGCAGACAAATGCCGCCTTGCCCCGGCCGGGGCAAGGCTTTGGGAAGCTGCCGGACAGAATTTGGAGAAAACTATGTCTCAGAAAAATATGGGCCGTCTTGCGCAGGACATGAAGCGGGAGGTCATTGCCATCATCGGCCGGCTGAAGGACCCGCGGCTGGAGGGCGGTCTGCTGACCGTCACCCGTCTGGACGTGACGCCGGATCTGGATGTGGCAAAAGTGTATGTAAGCGTGATGGGCCGCGCAGACGGCCCCAAGCCCGCAATCGAAGCGCTGAACCGTGCCGCAGGCCATGTGCGCACCGAGGTCAGCAAAAAAATGCACATCCGCAAGGCACCCCGCTTCATCTTTGTGGAGGATGACGGTGCCGCCTACGCCGCCCACATCAACGAGCTGCTGCGCAGCCTGAACGTGAACGGCGAGGAAGAAGCACAGCCTGCCGATACCGAACAGACCGAGGACTGACTGCCTTTGCGGAAAGGATGGATCATGGGATGACAGAACAACTGAACGTGCAGCAGATGGCTGAGCGCCTCCGTGCTGCGGACAACATTTTGATTCTGTGCCACAAAAACCCGGATGGTGATACCATTGGCTGCGGCAGCGCGCTGTACTACGCCCTTAAAGCGCTGGAAAAAACAACGGCGGTGCTCTGCTCCGATGACATTCCGTCCCGCTACGCCTTTACGAACCCACGGCTGTTCAAGGGCGAGTTCGAGCCCCGCACCGTGATCGCGGTGGACGTGGCCGGTTTGCAGCTGTTTGGCGAAAATAACGGTGTTCCGCAGTTTGTACGCCATGTGGACCTGTGCATCGACCACCACGCGGGCAACAACGGCTATGCCGATTTTACCCTTCTGGATGCCAGTGCCGCTGCGGCAGCGGAACTGCTGTATCAGGTCATCGTGGAGATGGGGGTGACTATCACCCCCCACATTGCAGACTGCCTGTACACCGGCGTTGCCACCGACACCGGCTGCTTCAAGTTCTCCTCCACCACAGCCAACACCCACACGGTGGCTGCAAAGCTTATTGAGGCCGGCTGTCATGTGGAGGAGCTGAACACCCTGCTCTTCGACACCAAGCCCCGTGCCCGCATGGAGGCCGAGCGCATCGCCCGCAACCATCTGGAGTACTATCTGGACGGCCGCTGCGCCCTGATCTACCTGACGAGGGACGAGATCCGGCAGAGCGGGGTAGACCCCGCAGATCTGGAGGAACTGACCAGTCTGCCCATCAGCATCGAGGGAGTCAAGGTGGGTCTGACCCTGCGCCAGCAGCCCGGCGGCAGCTACCGCATCAGCGTGCGCACCGCAAAGGGCGTGGACGCCTGTGCCATCGCCCGGCGGCTGGGCGGCGGCGGCCACACCCGCGCAGCGGGCTGTGAGCTGCTGGGCGACCTTGAAAACGCCAAAAACGCGATCCTTGCAGAGGTGGAAGCCGAGCTGGACGCACCGCAGGAGGAAGCATGATGCAGGGCATCCTGATCGTAGACAAGCCCATGGACTGGACCAGCTTTGATGTGGTGGCAAAGCTGCGCGGCGTGCTGGGCACCCGCAAGCTGGGGCACAGCGGTACGCTGGACCCCATGGCCACCGGCGTTCTGCCGGTGTTCTGCGGCGGTGCCAGCAAGGCGGTGGATCTGCAGCTGAACCACGACAAGACCTACCGCGCCACCCTGCGCCTGGGCGCACGCACCGATACCGGCGATAGCACCGGCACGGTGCTGGAGACTGCCCCTGTCACCGCCGGAGAAAAGGAGCTGCTGGCTGTGCTGCCGCAGTTTATCGGCCCGCAGATGCAGGTGCCGCCCATGTACTCGGCGGTCAAGATCAACGGCCAGCCGCTGTATAAGCTGGCGCGTGAGGGCGTGACCGTGGAGCGCAAGGCGCGCCCCATTGAAATCTACGGCATCGAGTACGGCGGCAGCCCGGCAGAAAACGAGTATGTACTGACGGTGCGCTGCTCCAAGGGCACCTATATCCGCACCCTGCTGGAGGATATCGCCGCCGCCATGGGGCAGAAGGGCACCATGAGCGCGCTGCGCCGCACTTCTGCCGGTCTGTACACCGAAGCAGATGCCCACACGCTGGAAGAGATCCTTGCCGCAAAGGAGCAGGGGACTGCCGCACTGGAAGCGCTGATGCTGCCGGTGGAAAGCGTGTTCACCCCGCTGCCGCTGCTGGTGGTGGAGCCATGGGTGGAACAGCATCTGTACAACGGCTGTCCCACCAGCCGCTACCCCGCAGCAGACGGACGCTACCGGGTGCGCAATGCCGCCGGGCAGTTCCTTGGCCTTGCTAACATCAACGGCGGGGTGCTCCGGGTGGAAAAACTGTTCGTGGAACGTAATTGAGCAATAAAGGAAACAAGACCCATGCAGATCATTTCTCAGTTTGCCCCGCTGCCGCTGGCACAGCCCGCAAAAGGTACCGCCGTGGCCATGGGCTACTTTGACGGCATCCATATCGGCCACCGGGCGGTGATCGAAGGGGCGGTACAATGGGCAAAGACCCATGATGCAGCTCCGGCGGTGTTCACCTTCCGCCTGCCGGTGGAAAATAAAATGAAGGGCAAGCGCCTGCTCTCCACCGAGGACAAGCACGCTCTGATCCACAGCCTTGGGGTGGAGTATTACCTCACCCCTGATTTTGAGGCGATCAAGGCACTGAGCCCGGAGGAGTTTGTGCGCGGCATCGTGGAAAACTGCCACGCCCGGGCGCTGTTCTGTGGCGAGAACTTCACCTTTGGTGCAAAGGCTGCCGGTACGCCGGAGCTGCTGCGCACCCTCTGTGCCCCCCTTGGGGTAGAGGTGGTGGTGGTGCCCATGGCACAGTTTGAGGAAAAGCCGGTGTCCTCCACCCGCATCCGCACCGCGCTGGAGGGCGGGGACATCCCGGCCGCCAACGCTATGCTGGGCATGCCCTACGCCATCCGCTTTGCGGTGCAGCACGGGGCAGGACTGGGGCACACCCTCGGGGTGCCCACCATCAACCAGCTGTACCCACAGGGCTTCCAGATGCCCCGCAGCGGCATCTATATCACCCGCACCTTCATCGGCGGGGTGTGGTATCCTTCGGCCACCGGCCTGGGCAGCCGCCCTACCGTGAACGATGACGCCACCAAGGTGACCTGCGAGACCTTTATCCCGGGCTTTTCCGGCAACCTGTACGGCACCGACCCGGTGGTGGAGTTCCACGCCTACCTGAGCCCCAGCAAAAAGTTTGATACGCTGGACCAGCTGCGGGACTGCATCAACAATGCCGCCCGCCGCGCACAGGAATATTTTGCATAACGCATAAGCAGACAGGCCGTTGCACAGTATTTTGTGCGGCGGCCTTGTTTGATGCGGGACGATTTGAAATGCCCTCCGCTTGCCGGGTTACGGCTCCCAGCATCCGCATCGTGCCTTGAGCGGCACGCGCGTCTTGCTGGCCGCTGCCCCAACAACTCCTCCCTGTTTCCGCCACTGGCGGCGGTCGTCGTCGTTGCACTCTGGGCATAATTCAAGGAATTTTATTTTTTTATTTGAGCTTCCGAAAAGTCTGCGGACTTTTCGGAAGCTTTTTTCACAGAAGAGAACGGAACGGAAAACGGCATTTCCGGCGTCTGCGGACAGAAAAAACCGCACTTCGGGCAAAATAGACACATTTCCGTGCAACAATGGCAAATGTTTGTTAAACAATTATCTATCTCATGTCCTTGCAATACACGCAGTTTTTGTTTATAATAGTAACTGTACGGGGCAACGCCCCGATTGTGAGCGAGACTCTGGTTCAGAATTATAACTTGAGAGGAGTTTTTACCATGGGTTTAGGTAAGAAGACGATCGACGATCAGAACTACTGCGGCAAGAAGGTGCTTGTCCGCTGCGATTTCAACGTCCCGATGAAGGACGGCGTCATCACCAACGACAACCGCATCAACGCGGCTCTGCCCACCATCCAGAAGCTGATCAACGATGGCGCAAAGGTCATCCTGTGCAGCCACCTGGGCAAGCCCAAGAACGGCCCCGAGGCTAAGTTCAGCCTGGCTCCCGTTGCTGTGGCTCTGAGCGCAAAGCTGGGCAAGACCGTTGTGTTTGCTGACGATGACAACGTTGTGGGCGAGAACGCAAAGGCTGCTGTGGCTGCCATGAACAACGGCGATGTCGTTCTGCTGCAGAACACCCGTTTCCGCAAGGAAGAGACCAAGAACATGCCCGAGTTCAGCGAGGAGCTGGCTTCTCTGGCTGATGCTTATGTGGACGACGCCTTCGGCAGCTGCCACCGTGCACACTGCTCCACCGCAGGTGTCACCGACTACATCAAGGATACCGCTGTCGGCTACCTGATGGAGAAGGAGATCAAGTACCTGGGCAACGCCGTCAACGACCCCGTGCGTCCCTTCACCGCTATTCTGGGCGGCGCAAAGGTCGCTGATAAGCTGAACGTCATCTCCAACCTGCTGGAGAAGGTCGATACCCTGATCATCGGCGGCGGCATGGCTTACACCTTTGCCAAGGCTCAGGGCTACGAGGTCGGCAAGAGCCTGTGCGACGACACCAAGCTGGACTACTGCAAGGAAATGATGGCCAAGGCCAAGGAGAAGGGCGTCAAGCTGCTGCTGCCTGTTGATGCTGCCTGCATCAAGGACTTCCCCGATCCCATCGATGCTCCCGTGGATGTGACCGTGGTGCCTGTCACCGCGATCCCCGCTGACATGGAAGGCTGCGACATCGGCCCCGAGACCATGAAGCTGTTTGCTGACGCTGTCAAGGCCTCCAAGACCGTTGTCTGGAACGGCCCCATGGGCGTCTTCGAGAACCCCACGCTGGCAGCCGGTACTCTGGCTGTTGCCAAGGCTATGGCTGAGAGCGACGCTACCACCGTTATCGGCGGCGGTGACTCCGCTGCTGCTGTGCAGCAGATGGGTCTGGGCGACAAGATGACCCACATCTCCACCGGCGGCGGCGCTTCTCTGGAGTATCTGGAGGGCAAGGAACTGCCCGGCATCGCAGTCATCCAGAACGCATAATTTTTCCGGCATCACAATGGGTGCGGCGGCATTTACGCCGCCGCATCTTTTCTTTTTGTGCAGGCAATTTGTAAATAGTTACGAAGGTAAGGAGAAAATAACAATGGATAAGGCAAAGCGCAAGGCTATTATCGCTGGCAACTGGAAGATGAACAAGACCGCCTCCGAGGCTGCTGTTCTGGTGGATGAGCTGATCCCCGCTGTGAAGGACGCTACCTGCGAGGTGGTCATCTGCACCCCGTTTACCGATCTGGTCACCGCTGTGGCTAAGACCAAGGGCACCAACATCCACGTCGGCGCCGAGAACGTCCACTTTGAGAAGTCCGGTGCTTTCACCGGCGAGATCAGCGCCGATATGCTGGTGGATCTGGGCGTGGAGTACGTCATCGTCGGCCACTCTGAGCGCCGTCAGTACTTTGCAGAGACCGACCAGACCGTCAACAAGCGCACGCTGGCTGCTCTGAACGCCGGTCTGAAGGTCATCATCTGCGTGGGCGAGAGCCTGCAGCAGCGCGAGGAGGGCGTTACCGAGGAGCTGGTTCGTATGCAGACCAAGATCGCTCTGCGTGATGTGACCGCTGAGCAGATGGCAAACGTTGTCATCGCCTACGAGCCTGTCTGGGCCATCGGCACCGGCAAGACCGCTACCTCCGATCAGGCAGAGGAAGTCTGCGCTCAGATCCGCAAGGTGGTGGGCGAGCTGTACGGCGAGGCCGTGGCCGAGGCTACCACCGTCCAGTACGGCGGCAGCATGAACGCCAAGAACTGCGAGGAGCTGCTGAGCAAGAAGGACGTGGACGGCGGCCTGATCGGCGGCGCATCCCTGAAGGCTCCCGACTTTGCTGTCATCGTCAATGCAGCCACCAAGGGCTGAGCAACTGCCTTTTTCCCTAATTAGCTGTTTCAGCGCCCGGCTGCGCCGTTTTTTCAGCGCTGAGCCGGGCGCTGATCTGTTTTTACAGGAGCCGCTCGGGTGTTATGTACCCGCAGGCTGTACCCGCAGGCGGGGCGCTTAGCCTTGCCCGCAACGCGTGATAAATTCAAAGGAGATTCAATTTTATGGCAAAGAAACCTGTTCTTCTGTGCATCATGGATGGCTTCGGCTGGGTGCCGAACGAGACCTTTGGCAACGCCGTGGTGGCTGCCAAGACCCCCCATCTGGATGCTCTGATGGCAAAGTACCCCATGACTACCATTGATGCTTCCGGCATGGCTGTCGGTCTGCCCGACGGCCAGATGGGCAACTCCGAGGTCGGCCACACCAACATGGGCGCAGGCCGCATCGTCTACCAGCAGCTGACCCTCATCACCAAGTCCATCCACGACGGTGAGATGCTCAAGAACCCTGTGCTGGTCAAGAACATGAAGGCTGCTATCGAGGCCGGTAAGGCCATCCACCTGATGGGTCTGGTGGGTACCGGCGGCGTGCACAGCCATGCCGACCACTGGTTTGGCGTGCTGGAGATGGCAAAGCATCTGGGCGCTAAGGAAGTTTACCTGCACTGCATCACCGACGGCCGCGACACCGACCCCCACTCCGGCAAGGGCTTCCTTGCTGACCTGCAGGCCAAGCTGGACGAGCTGGGCGTGGGCAAGATCGCCAGCGTTTCCGGCCGTTACTACGCCATGGACCGCGATAACAACTGGGATCGCGAGGAGAAGGCCTACGCTGCCTTTGTCTACGGCGAGGGTGAGCACGCTGCCAATGCTGCCGAGGCCATCGAGGCTTCCTACGCAGCGGACAAGACCGATGAGTTCGTGCTGCCCTGCGTCACCTGCGAGGGTGGCCGCGTGCAGGATGGCGATACCGTCATCTTTATGAACTTCCGCCCCGACCGTGCCCGCCAGATGACCCGCATCTTCTGCGACGATGCCTTTACCGGCTTCGAGCGCCGCGGCGGCCGCAAGCAGGTCAACTACGTCTGCATGGCTGAGTACGACGCCACGATGCCCAACTGCGAGGTCGCGTACCCGCCGGTCGAGCTGAAGAACACGCTGGGCGAGTATCTGGCCGCCAACGGCAAGACCCAGCTGCGCATCGCCGAGACCGAGAAGTACGCCCACGTCACCTTCTTCTTCAACGGCGGCGTGGAGGCTCCCTACGAGGGCGAGGATCGCTGCGTCATCCCCAGCCCGAAGGTTGCCACCTACGACCTGAAGCCCGAGATGAGCGCCCCCGAAGTCGCTGCCGAGTGCGTCAAGCGCATCGAGAGCGGCAAGTACGATGTGGTCATCCTGAACTTTGCAAACTGCGATATGGTCGGCCACACCGGCGTGTTCGAGGCTGCGGTCAAGGCCGTTGAGGCCGTGGACACTGCTGTGGATCAGGTGGTCACTGCTGTGCTGAATGCAGGCGGCTGCGCCTTCATCACCGCCGACCACGGCAACGCCGAGAAGATGATGAACCCGGACGGCACCCCCTTCACCGCACACACCACCAACGTTGTGCCCTTTATGGCAGTTGGCTGCGGCGATGTGAAGCTGCGCGAGGGCGGCTGCCTGGCCGATATCGCACCCACCATGCTGCCCTATATCGGCCTGCCCGTTCCCGCCGAGATGACCGGCAAGAGCATCATCGTGGAGTGATGCTAGACGGGATAACCGGATAAATAAAACAAAAGGCTGCTGCACATTCCGTGCGGCAGCCTTTTTGCATAAGAAAAATTTCCGTGAAAAGGGAATAGCGGAGCGTCCGCAGACGCTCCGCTATTCCGAAATTAAAAATAGATTTTCCGCTGATGATGGCCAAAGCGCACGCGGAGGCCATTTTGATCGTTCTGCCTGCAAAACGGCAGAACTTACTTTTTCAGGTGGCTGTCCCAGCCGCTGGAGGTGGTGGCCTGCTTGTCCGGAGTGCACCACATGGCCTCTACGTCGTCCAGCGATTCCACCAGCTTCTGTCCCTCTTCCAGCGGCATACAGAACAGGGCAGTGGTCAGGCAGTCTGCCATGCCGGAGTCCGGGCACAGCACGGTGACACCGTTGTAGTAGGCAGCGGGCCACAGGGTGTCCGGGTCGATGATGTGGTGGTAGCGCTTGCCGTCCACCACAAAGTAGCGCTGGTAGTCGCCGCTGGTCACCAGTGCAAGGTCGCTCATGTTGATGGGCGAGCCGAAGATGGAGTTGGTGTTGGTATACATCTCCGAGGCGTTCCACGGGTTCTCCACACCGCCCGTCCACTGGCTGCCGTCCGGCTTTGTGCCGATGGCGCGCAGGTTGCCGCCTACGCTCACCAGTGCACTGGTCAGGCCCCGGGCTTCGGCGGCGCGGCAGACCATCTCCACTGCGTAGCCCTTGCCCACGCTGCCCACGTCCAGCGACATCTCCGGGTCGGACAGGTAGACCGTTTTGGCCTCCTCGTCAATGACGAGGTCGTTGATATCGCAGTGCTGTGCAGCGGCTTCCAACTCTTCCTGTGTGGGCAGAGTGTTGTCGGCGTCAGAAGCGTCTTTCTCGGCGGCTTCGCGGTGGTCGTGCCAGATGCCCAGCACGCTGCCCATGGCAATGTTGATCTTGCCGCCGGTCAGGTCGTACATCTGCCGCGCCAGCTCCAGCATGGAGAGGATGCGGTCGTCCACCTGTACCGGGGCTTTCCCGGCGTTTTCGTTGATGGTCTTAACGTTCACAACGCCATCGTAGTCGTTGTAGATATCGTAGAGCTGGTTGTAGACGATCAGATCCTGATGCAGCGCCTGCATCTGAGTGTTGAACTCTTCCTCGCTCTCGCAGTAGGCGATGACCTGTGTTACCGTGTCGAACACATCATAAAAGATGGTGGTGTACCGGGTCAGCTCCTTTTTGGGCTTGCAGCCGACCAGCAGGCTAAGGCTCAGTACCGCCGCCAGCAGTGCAGCGGTCATGCGGGTGATGCGGCTCTTCATACGGTCTGGCTCTCCTTTGCAGCGCTAAAGGCGGTGTGCTCCTCCTGCAAATGTGCCAGCAGGTCTGCAAACATCCAGTTGCGGTTTGCGGGGGTGACCACCGCCTTGAGCGGGATGGTCACCTGTGCCTGCCGCATCAGGTCCAGCAGGGTGTCCACGTCCTTATCACGGAAGTTTGCCAGCACCAGCGCCGGGGGATAGGCGCCCGGCTCCAGTACCAGTGTTCTGGGGGCTTTTACCTCCACCTCGCCCAGCAGCTGGGCAACGGTCTTGCCGGCATCGGCGGGGGCAATGGGCAGCAGCTTCATGCCAAAGGCGGGTGCCATGCCCTCCAGCTTGCCCCGGTCGGCGGGGGAAAGGTTCCAGCCCAGCGCCAGCGGCACCCCGGCGTTCTGGTTGCGTGCAATGTGTGCTTTCATCTTTAAAACCTCTTTCGGCAGTGTTTTTTCAAAATACACTATAGTATACCATAAAACCCGTGAAAAGAAAATGAAAACCCGCCGGTGCACAGAAATCGGGGGTATTTAAGGTAAAATGCTGCTTGCCTGCGCCCTCATCCGTCTGCTTGCTTCGCGCGCAGCCACCTTCCCCCGACCGGGGGAAGGCTTCCGGCTTGGCAAACTTTCCAGCAAAAAAAGGACTGCTGAACCCGGTCGGCACAGCAGTCCCTGCGTATAACAATATTCTTTCGGGCGGGCTCAGTTCATTTTTTTGCCGAAGAACTCCACCTCTTTGCCGATGAACTGCATCAGTTCATCGAACTGGTCGGGGGTCAGGCTCTGTGCGCCATCGCACTTGGCCTTGGCGGGGTTGTTGTGCACCTCGATCATCAGACCATCGGCACCAGCAGCGACCGCGGCTTTCGCCAGCTCCGGCACCATCCATGCGTGGCCGCAGGCGTGGCTGGGGTCTACCACCACCGGCAGATGGGTCATCTTGTGTAGCATGACCACACCGGCAAGGTCCAGCGTGTTGCGCATACTGGTCTCAAAGGTGCGGATGCCGCGCTCGCACAGGATGACGTTCTCGTTGCCCTCGGCCATGATGTACTCGGCGCTCATCACGAACTCTTCCAGCGTGTTGGCAAGGCCGCGCTTGAGCAGTACCGGCTTTTTCTGGCGGCCAACGGCCTTAAGCAGCTCAAAGTTCTGCATATTGCGGGCACCTACCTGAATGAGGTCCACGTTTTCAAACAGGGGCAGGTGCTCGGTGTTCATGATCTCGGTCACAATGGGCGAACCCGTGGCGCGGCGCGCCAGCTTGAGCAGGTCCAGACCCTCGCTGCGCATACCCTGAAAGGAGTAGGGAGAGGTGCGGGGCTTGAATGCACCGCCGCGCAGCAGGGAAGCGCCCGCCGCCTTTACCCGCTGGGCGCAGTAGGTGATCTGCTCCTCGCTCTCAATGCTGCACGGCCCTGCGATGACCGCAAAGTTGCCGCCGCCGATCTTGACGCCCTCTACGTCGATAACGCTGTCATCCGGGTGGAACTTGCGGTTGGCCTTTTTGTAGGGCTCGGACACGCGGCGGCAGGTCTCCACCACCGGGTTTGCCAGCACCCAGCTTTCCGCAATGGCCTTGGTGTCGCCGATGAGACCCAGAATATGGGTGTCGCTGCCCTTGGAATCGTTGATCTGCAGACCCATATCCTCCAGCTCGTGGCAGAACTCGCGCACCTGTACGTCGGGGGCATCCTGTTTGAGTACGATAATCATAGTGCTTTGTCTCCTTTGCCTTTTTCTATCCTGTGAAACGGCGAGGGAGACCGGCTCCTTTGCCGCAGCTTGCAGTGTCAAACTTCAGTATTCTGAAGTGCGTGACGCTATGATATCACTTCATGAAACTGAAGTCAAGAGAAATTTTGAATTTTTTCCAAAAAAGTGGTAGAATAAAAAAAAAGAACCCGTGCAGTCATTGTTGTGCAATGACTGCGCACCCAAAGGTCGAACTTTTTACTGCTTTCCATGGGGTATTACTTCCCGGGGAAAGAGAATCTGCCGGTTACCGCGCATAAGCTCCCCCTTTCGGGGGAGCTGGACGCGAAGCGGCCTGAGAGGGTTCAATAGAATCAAAGAGGGAATAACAATGGGAAAAGAAGCTAAAACCAACGCAATGCGCATTCTGGAACGGGAAAAGGTGGCCTATACCGCCCACGAGTACCCCCACGAGGAGGGGGTGGCGGTGGACGGCGTGACCGTAGCTGCCAGCATAGGTGAGGACCCCGCCTGTGTTTACAAGACGCTGGTAACGCAGGGCAGCAGCAAAAACTATTTTGTGTTCGTCATTCCGGTGGCGGCAGAGCTGGACTTAAAGGCCGCTGCCCGCAGCGTGGGCGAAAAGAGCGTGGCAATGATCCATGTGGCGGATATCAACAAGGTCACCGGTTATGTGCGGGGCGGCTGCAGCCCGGTGGGCATGAAAAAGCAGTACCGCACCGTCTTTGACGAAAGCGTGCTGACCCAGCAGAAGGTCTACGTTTCCGGCGGGCGCATCGGTACGCAGGTGTGCTGCGCCCCGGCGGATCTGATCCGCGCTGCACGCGCCGCCACCGCAAAGATCATTTTTTAAAAATCCGGCGCGATATCTGGGATACATCAACACAGCCTTTACATAAAATATACTTGCTGCATAAGTCATACTTAAAAAGAAAAAGGATGGCGAAACTGCACAAAACTTTCAAAAGTTTTTTGACGGCATGGGAACACAAGGGAGAATTTGCCCAAACGCTCTTTGCAAAGCGGTTTTTTTGCCGTAAACTGTATCTAGTACAGGGACGATGCCCCAAAAAACGGGCTTGCATCGCCGCCTGAAAAAACGCTTGCACAGGAAACTGCGGAGGGAAACTTCAATGATGCTGCTGGTGCCGGGTCGCATGGAATGGGGTCACATTCACTGCAATCAGGGGCATGGTGCAACCTTGTGCAAAATGCGCGGACAGAAAAACAGGAAATAAAGGCCGTGGTACAGGTGTACCGCAGCCTTTTTTGTTTGTCGGTCTTGTTGGACAGTTGAGAAAGAGAGGCTTTGGAAAATGGTTCGTAAAGTGGCAGTGATCATGGGTTCGGACAGCGATTGGCCGGTGGTCAAAGGTGCCTGCGCCCAGCTGAAGGCGCTGGACATCCCCTTTGAGGCGCACATCCTTTCGGCGCACCGCACCCCCGCCGAGGCAGCAGCCTTTGCAAAAAGCGCAAAGGCCAACGGCTTTGGCGTCATCCTGTGCGCAGCAGGCATGGCAGCCCATCTGGCAGGCGCTTTTGCCGCCAACACCACCCTGCCGGTCATCGGCATCCCCATGAAGGGCGGCGCGATGGACGGTCTGGACGCGCTGCTGGCTACCGTGCAGATGCCCAGCGGCATCCCGGTGGCAACCGTGGCGCTGAACGGTGCCAAGAACGCCGCATGGCTGGCTGCTGAGATTCTGGCGCTGAGCGATGACGCACTGGCTGAAAAGCTGGAGGCTGAGCGCGTATCCATGGCACAGCAGATCGCAGCCAAGGAAGAAAAGCTGCAGAACGAACTGAACGAGCTGTAAAGGAGAACCAATGTCTGATTTTGCATATCCGCTGCATGAGGAGTGCGGCGTTTTCGGCATCTACGACCGTGCCGGTACCGAGGATGTGGCCGCAGCGGCTTATTCGGCCCTGTATGCGCTGCAGCACCGCGGGCAGGAGAGCTGCGGTATTGCCGTCAACGATGACGGTGTGATCACCGGCCACCGGGATCTGGGTCTTGTAAACGAGGTGTTCACCCCGGAGGTGCTGGCAAGCCTGTCCACTACCACGGCACACATGGCCACCGGCCATGTGCGCTACGCCACCGCCGGCACCCGCGTCCGCGCCAACGCCCAGCCCATGATCGTCCGGCATGGCCGCGGCACCATGGCGCTGTGCCACAACGGCAACCTGACCAACGCTGTGGAGCTGCGCCGCCAGCTGGAAAACGAGGGCGCCATCTTCCACGGCTCCTCAGATACCGAGGTCATCTGCTACCTCATCACCCGCAACCGTCTGCGCATGGGTAGCATCGAAACTGCCATCAGCAAGACCATGGACGTGCTGGAGGGCGCATACAGCCTTGTGATCATGTCTGCCACCAAGCTCATTGCGGTGCGCGACCCCCGGGGCTACCGTCCCCTGTGCATCGGCACCCTGCCCGGCGGCGGCTACGTCTTTGCCAGCGAGAGCTGCGCACTGGATGCCACCGGCGCTTCTCTGCTGCGGGATGTGGAGCCCGGCGAGATCGTAGTGGTGGATACCAAGACCGGCGAACTGCGCAGCATCAAGGATCACTGCGGCCGCCCGGACACCCAGATGTGCGTGTTCGAGTTCATCTACTTCGCCCGCCCGGACAGCGTCATCGAGGGCAGCTCGGTGCACGAGGCCCGCAAGCAGGCAGGCCGCTTCCTTGCACAGGAGCACCCCGTGGAGGCCGATGTGGTCATCGGCGTGCCGGATTCCGGCTTGGATGCAGCACTGGGCTACTCGCAGGAGAGCGGCATCCCCTACGGCATCGGCTTTATCAAAAACAAATACATCGGCCGCACCTTCATTCAGGGCAGCCAGAAGCAGCGCGAGAACAGCGTGCGCATCAAGCTGAACGTGGTGTCCAGCACCGTCAAGGGCAAGCGCGTGGTGCTGGTGGATGACTCCATCGTGCGCGGCACCACCTCTGCCCGCATCATCAAGCTGCTGCGGGATGCCGGTGCTGCCGAGGTGCACTTTATGGTCTCTGCGCCTCCCTTTAAGTATCCGTGCTACTTCGGCACCGATATCCCGGACCAGAAGCTGCTGGTGGCCACCGGCCGCACGCTGGAGCAGATCAACGAGGTCATCGGCGCCGATACGCTGGGCTATTTGTCTAACGAGCACGTTGTCCAGCTTGCCAAAAACGCAAAATGCGGTTTCTGCACTGCCTGCTTTACCGGCGAGTATGCCGTAGAGCCGGAAAGCGTGCTTTCTACCGATATTCACGACCGTCACCTGAACGACCGTCCCAAGGACGCCAAAAAGTTAGGAGAGTAAGAACATGGAAAAGAGCTATTCTGAAAGCTACGCCGCAGCAGGCGTGGACATTACCGCCGGTTACCGCTCTGTGGAGCTGATGAAGCAGTATGTCGCCCGTACCATGAACGAGCACTGCATCGGCGGCTTGGGCGGCTTTGGCGGCCTGTTTGAGCTGGACTGCACCGGCTATAAGCACCCGGTGCTGATCTCCGGCACCGATGGTGTGGGCACCAAGCTGAAGGTGGCCATGATCATGGACAAGCACGATACCATTGGTATCGACTGTGTGGCCATGTGCGTCAACGATGTCATCTGCGCCGGTGCAAAGCCGCTGGTGTTCCTGGACTACATCGCCTGCGGCCGCAACGTGCCGGAAAAGATCGCCAACATCGTCAAGGGCGTGGCCGAGGGCTGTGTGCAGGCCGATTGCGCTCTGGTGGGCGGCGAGACTGCCGAGCACCCGGGCATGATGCCGGAGGATGAGTACGATCTGGCCGGTTTCACCGTGGGCGTTGTGGATAAGGAGAAGATCCTGAACAACGAGACCATGGCAGCCGGTGACGTGATCCTTGCCCTGCCCTCCACCGGTGTGCACTCCAACGGTTTCTCGCTGGTGCGCAAGGTGTTCAACATCGACGCCGACCCCGATGTGCTGTTCTCCACCCCCGCCGAGCTGGGCGGCAAGACCCTTGGCGAGGCGCTGCTGGCTCCCACCAAGATCTACGTCAAGCCCGTGCTGAAGGTGCTGGAAGAGGTGCAGGTCAAGGGCATCTCCCACATCACCGGCGGCGGCTTCTACGAGAATATCCCCCGCAGCCTGAAAAAGGGCTGCTGCGCCCGCATCAACAAGGCAGATGTGCGCCCACCCCCGCCCTGTTCCACCTGATGCAGAAGGTGGGCGGCATCTCCGAGCACGATATGTTCAACACCTTCAACATGGGCGTGGGCATGGTGCTCACCGTGCCCGCCGAGCAGGCTGATAAGGCACTGGAGATCCTGCACGCCAACGGCGAGCCGGAGGCTTACCGTCTGGGCGTCATCGCAGAAGGTGAGGGCGTGGAGCTGTGCTGAACATTGCCGTGTTAGTGTCCGGCGGCGGCACCAATCTGCAGGCGCTGCTGGACAGCGAGGCCCGGGGAGAGAACCCCAATGGTAAAATTACGCTGGTAGTGGCCTCCAAGCCCGGTGTCTTTGCGCTGGAACGCGCCGCAAAGGCGGGTGTGGAAGGCTGCGTGGTGCGCCGCAAGAACTACGCCGCCAGCGAGGAATTTGATGCTGCGCTGCTGGAAACACTGCGGGCGCACAAGATTGATCTGGTGGTGCTGGCGGGCTTTCTGTCCGTGCTGGGCCCCAGCGTCATCGCGGCCTATCCGCGCCGTATCCTGAACGTGCACCCGGCGCTGATCCCTTCCTTCTGCGGGCCGGGAATGTACGGCCTGCGTCCCCATGAGGCTGCACTGGCCCGGGGCTGCAAGGTGACCGGCGCCACCGTCCACTTTGTCAACGAGGAGTGCGACGGCGGGCCTATCCTGCTGCAGAAGGCCGTGGACATCCTGCCCGGCGACACCCCCGAGGTGTTGCAGAAGCGGGTGATGGAGCAGGCGGAATGGAAGCTGCTGCCCAAGGCGGTGGCTATGGTGTGCAGCGGAGAGGTCTGCTGAAAGCTTGCAGAGCGTTGTTCTGGCCTCTCCCTTTGGGAGAGGTGGCACGGCATAAGCCGTGACGGAAGGGCGGGGAAGTTGCCTCCGCAAAGAGGTTCGCCCTCTCAGGCGCTGACGAGCCAGCCCCCAAAGGGGGAGCCGAGAGTTGCTCTTTGAAAACAAAAATGCAAGGGAGAACAACAATGGAAAAGATCAACCTGAACGAGTATCTGGCCTCCAACGAGTACCCCGGCCGCGGCATTGCTGTGGCAATGGCACCGGACGGACGGCAGATGTTTATCGGCTACTTTATCATGGGACGCAGCGAGAACAGCCGCAACCGCGTGTTTGACCCTGTGCCTGAGCGCGGCGGCATCTGCACCGTTGCAGCCGACCCCGCAAAGCTGGAAGATCCCAGCCTGATCATTTATAACCCGGTGCTGACCCTTGGCAAGACCCACATCGTGACCAACGGCGACCAGACCGATACCATCTACGACCTGATGAGTCAGGGCAAGAGTTTTGCCGACGCCCTGCGCACCCGCACCTTTGAGCCGGACGGCCCCAACTACACCCCCCGCATCTCCGCTGTGGTGTACGCCGACGGCAGCTACCAGATGAGCATCCTCAAGTCTGCCGACGGCAACGGTGACAGCGTGCAGCGCTATTTCTTTGATTATCCCCAGCCCGTTGCTGGCGAGGGCCACTTCATCAGCACCTACAAGCACAACGGCAACCCCATCCCCAGCTTTGAGGGCGAGCCCCTGCGCTTTGCCTGCCCCCGCACCATCGGCGATTTTGCCCACGATATGTGGAGCAGCCTGAATCTGGACAACAAGGTGAGCCTGTTTGCCCGGGTCATCGACCTGGACACCGGCGAGAGCGGCGATATGATCTTTAATAAATATGATCCGGTGTGCAGCGACCTTGACGACCCCGAGGAGCCGGAGCTGCTGCCCGAGGAGCTGGAACTGCTCAAAAAGCTTGACGCCGAGGAAGAATAAGAGTAAACCTTAGGATATAAGGAGGATGCACCAATGAATGAACTCGCACTGAAGTACGGCTGCAACCCCAACCAGAAGCCCAGCCGCATTTATATGGAAGATGGCTCCGACCTGCCCGTTACCGTGCTGAACGGCAAGCCCGGCTACATCAACTTTCTGGATGCCCTCAACTCCATCCAGCTGGTCAAGGAACTGAAAACCGCCTGCGGTCTGCCCGCAGCGGCTTCCTTCAAGCACGTTTCCCCGGCGGGTGCAGCACTGGGTCTGCCCCTGACCGAGGTGGAGCGCCGGATGTACCACATTGCCCCGGAGACCGAGCTCTCCCCGCTGGCTTGCGCCTACGCCCGCGCCCGCGGCGCAGACCGGATGTCCTCCTTCGGCGACTGGATCGCCCTGTCTGACATCTGCGATGTGCCCACCGCAAAGCTGATCCAGCACGAGGTGTCCGACGGCATCATTGCCCCGGGCTACGAGCCGGAGGCACTGGCTATCCTGTCCGGCAAAAAGAAGGGCAACTACAATGTGGTCGCCATCGACCCCGCCTATAAGCCCGCTCCCATCGAGCACAAGCAGGTGTACGGCATCACCTTTGAGCAGGGCCGCAACGAGCTGGTCATCAACGCCGACACCATGCTGAACAACTGGGTCACCGAGAACAAGGATGTGACCGAGGAGCAGAAGCGCGACCTCATCATTGCCCTCATCACCCTGAAGTACACCCAGTCCAACAGCGTGTGCTACACCTATAATGGTCAGACCATCGGCGTGGGTGCCGGCCAGCAGAGCCGCATCCACTGCACCCGTCTGGCCGGTCAGAAGGCCGACAACTGGCAGCTGCGCCACATGGACAAGGTGCTGAACCTGCCCTTCCGCGACGATGTGGCAAAGCCCAACCGCGACAACGCCATTGATGTTTACATCGGCGATACGCCGGAGGATGTCATTGGTGATGACGTCTGGGCCGAGACCTTTACCCGCCAGCCCGAGCCGCTGACCGCCGAGGAAAAGAAGGCCTACCTCAGCAAGGTGACCGGTGTTTGCCTTGGTTCGGACGCTTTCTTCCCCTTCGGCGACAACATCGAGCGCGCCCGCCGCTCCGGCGTGACTGCCATCGTGCAGCCCGGCGGCTCCATCCGCGACCAGCAGGTCATCGACACCTGCAACAAGTACGGCATCGCCATGGCCTTCTGCGGCCTGCGGCTGTTCCATCACTAAGGAAAAAGGAACGAACCCTCTCAGTCGCCTGACGGCGACATCTCCCCCGAGGGGGGAGCTGTATGCGGGAAAACGGGCAGGAATGCTTCTTCCGTTGAACGCGGCACCTGCCGTCAGCGGAAAAAGCTCCCCCTTTCGGGGGAGCTGGCATTGCGCAGCAATGACGGAGAGGGTCATTCAAAAACGGGAAGGTGAATGATATGGCTGAAAAAATCTTGGTAGTGGGCGGCGGCGGCCGCGAGCACGCCATCATCAAGGCACTGAAAAAGAGCCCCGACTGCGGCGAGATCTGGTGCGCACCGGGCAACGGCGGCATCAGCTATGACGCCAAGTGCAAAAACATCAAGGCCACCGATGTGGATACCATGGTGGGCTTTGCAGTGGAAGAAAAGTTCGATTACGTTGTGGTGGCGCAGGACGACCCCCTTGCACTGGGCATGGTGGATGCGCTGGCAAAGGTAGGCATCCCGGCCTTTGGCCCGGATAAGGCCGCTGCCCGCATCGAGGCCTCCAAGGTGTTCTCCAAGGATCTGATGAAGAAATACGGCATCCCCACCGCAAAGTACGAGACCTTCGATGACCCCGCAAAGGTCATGGATTACATCCGCGCCGAGGGTAAGTACCCGGTGGTCATCAAGGCAGACGGCCTTGCACTGGGTAAGGGCGTGCTCATCTGCGAAAACGAGCAGCAGGCTGCCGACGGCGTGAAGGAGATCATGCTGGACAAAAAGTTCGGCGCATCCGGCAACCATGTGGTGGTGGAGGAATTCCTCACCGGCCCGGAGGTCAGTGTGCTGAGCTTTACGGACGGCAAGGTGGTCAAGCCCATGGTCTCCAGCATGGACCATAAGCGCGCCAACGACCACGACACCGGCCTGAACACCGGCGGCATGGGCACCATTGCTCCCAACCCCTACTACACCCCGGAGGTGGCTGCGGAGTGCATGGAAAAGATCTTCCTGCCTACCATCCGCGCCATGAACGCCGAGGGCTGCCCCTTCAAGGGCTGTTTGTACTTCGGTCTCATGCTCACCCCGGACGGCCCCAAGGTCATCGAGTATAACTGCCGCTTCGGCGACCCCGAAACGCAGGTGGTGCTGCCGTTGCTGGAAAGCGACCTGCTGCACATCATGCAGGCCTGCACCGACGGCACGCTGGCACAGCAGGAGGTCAAGTTCTCCGATGGTGCTGCGGCCTGTGTGATTCTGGCCTCCGGCGGCTACCCTGTGGCCTATGAGAAGGGCAAGCCCATCTCCGGCCTTGTGGACGGTCAGCTGCCCGACGAGGAGAACGTGACGGTGTACCACTCCGGCACTGCCATCACCGAGGACGGCCAGCTTGTGACCAACGGCGGTCGCGTGCTGGGCGTTACCGCCACCGGCCCGCGCCTGACCAACGCCCTGAGCCACGCCTACGAAGCAGCCGAAAAGATCAGCTTTGAAAAGCTGCACAAGCGCAGCGATATCGGCCTGCGTGCCCTGAAAGCGCTGGCAGAGAAGCAGTAATTAGGAAAAGCACCCTCATCAGTCGCCGCAGGCGAGCCGGATGAGGGCGCGCCTTCAGAAGAATTGAATCATAAGGGGGAACCTACCCAATGGTCTATCGTATTTATGTGGAAAAAAAGCCCGGCTTTGATGTCGAGGCCAACGGCCTGAAAAATGAACTCACCAGCCTGCTGGGCATCAAGGACCTGACCGGCCTGCGCCTGCTGAACCGCTACGATGTGGAAGGCATCGACGAGGCACTGTTCAACCAGTGCGTCAGCACCGTGTTCAGCGAGCCGCCGGTGGATAACACCTACGCCGAGCTGCCCGCTGCCGAAGGCGTGTCTTTTGCCGTGGAGTATCTGCCCGGCCAGTTCGACCAGCGCGCAGCTTCTGCTGCCGAGTGCATCCAGCTCATCAGTCAGGGCGAGCGCCCGCTGGTGCGCTCTGCCCGTGTCTACCTGCTGGAGGGCGCTCTGACCCCCGAGCAGGTGGCCGAGATCAAAAAGTATGTCATCAACCCTGTGGAAGCCCGCGAGGCTTCTCTGGAGACCAAAGAGACCCTGAAGATGGATTACCCCGTGCCCGCTGCCGTGGCAGTGCTGGAGGGCTTCAACCAGCTGGATGAGGCTGGTCTTGCCAAGTTCATTGAGGAAAAGGGTCTGGCCATGGATCTGGGGGACATCAAGTTCTGCCAGGAGTACTTCCGCTCGGAGCAGCGCGACCCCACCATTACCGAGATCAAGATGATCGACACCTACTGGTCCGATCACTGCCGCCACACCACCTTCGGCACCATTCTGGACGATGTGCAGATCGATGACGCCGTGGTGCAGGAGGCCTTTGACCGCTACATGGCGATGCGCACCGAGCTGGGCCGGGAGAACAAGCCCCGCTGCATGATGGACCTTGCCACCATTGGTGCCAAGGAGCTGAAGAAGCAGGGTATCCTGAAGAATCTGGACGAGTCTGAGGAGATCAACGCCTGCACCGTCAAGATCAAGTGTGATGTCAACGGCAAGGATGAGGACTGGCTGTTCCTGTTCAAGAACGAGACCCACAACCACCCCACCGAGATCGAGCCCTTCGGCGGCGCTGCCACCTGCATCGGCGGTGCCATCCGCGACCCGCTGTCCGGCCGCAGCTACGTCTATCAGGCTATGCGTGTCACCGGCGCAGGCGACCCGCTCAAGCCGGTCAGCGAGACCATGCCCGGCAAGCTGCCCCAGCGCAAGCTGGTGACCACCGCTGCCGCCGGCTACTCCTCCTACGGCAACCAGATCGGCCTGGCTACCGGTCAGGTGGACGAGATCTACCACCCCGGCTATGTGGCAAAGCGCATGGAGATCGGCGCCGTTGTGGGCGCTACCCCTGCTTCCCACGTCCGCCGCGAGTGCCCCGCTCCCGGCGATGTGATCGTGCTGCTGGGCGGCCGCACCGGCCGTGACGGCATCGGCGGTGCTACCGGTTCCTCCAAGGCGCACAAGCTGGACAGCCTGGAGCACTGCGGTGCCGAGGTGCAGAAGGGCAACGCGCCCATCGAGCGCAAGCTGCAGCGCCTGTTCCGCCGCGAGGACGCCTGCAAGATGATCAAGCGCTGCAACGACTTTGGTGCCGGCGGCGTTTCCGTTGCCATCGGCGAGCTGGCCGACGGCCTGTACATCGACCTGAACAAGGTCACCAAGAAGTACGAGGGTCTGGACGGCACCGAGCTGGCCATCAGCGAGAGCCAGGAGCGTATGGCTGTGGCGCTTGCCCCGGAGGATGTGGACAAGTTCATCGCCATTGCCACCGAGGAGAACCTCGAGGCTACCCCTGTGGCCAAGGTCACCGAGGAAAAGCGCCTGAACATGGTGTGGAACGGCGTTTCCATCGTGAACATCAGCCGTGAGTTCCTGAACTCCAACGGTGCAGAGAAGCACCAGAACGTCCATGTGGAAAAGGGCAGCGTCTGGCAGCCCCAGTGGGCAGGCCTGACCTTCAGCCAGAAGATGAAGAACATGGTAGGCGATTTGAACGTCTGCAGCAAGAAGGGTCTTTCCGAGCGGTTCGACTCCACCATCGGTGCCGCCACCGTGCTCATGCCCTTTGGCGGTGCATACCAGCTGACCCCCCAGAACGCCATGGTAGCAAAGCTGCCGGTGGACGGCGAGACCAGCACCTGCTCCGGCATGGCATGGGGCTATAACCCCTATCTGATGAGCGCCAACCAGTATGTGGGTGCACGGATGGCTGTTATTGAGAGCGTGACCAAGCTGGTTGCCACCGGCTTCCGCTACGAGGACGCTTACCTCACCTTCCAGGATACTTCGAGCGTCTGGGCAACAAGCCCGAGCGCTGGGGCAAGCCGCTGGCTGCCCTGCTGGGCGCACTGGATGCGCAGATCGGTCTTGGCATTGCTTCCATCGGCGGCAAGGACAGCATGTCCGGCTCCTTTGAGCAGCTGGATGTGCCCCCCACGCTGGTGTCCTTTGCCACTGCCATTGGCAAGGCAAGCCGCGTAGTCTCCACCGAGTTCAAGAAGCCGAGAGCACGGTGGTGCTCATCCGGCCCATCATTGACCCGGAAACCGGCTGCCCCAACTTCTTCTCCCTGAAGGCCAACTACAAGATCGTGGAGGACATGATCGAAGAGGGCATGGTGGCATCCGCCTGCTCTGTGGGCTACGGCGGCATTGCCGAGGCTCTGTTCAAGATGGGCCTTGGCAACCGCATCGGCTTCAAGATGCGTGCGGACATGACCACCCATCAGATGTTTGAGCCCATGTATGGCTCCATCATTCTGGAAATGGTGTCTGATTCTCCCGCCGGTATGCTGCTGGGCGAGACTACCAAGGAGTACACCTTCGAGTCCTGCGGCGAAAAGCTGGATATGGCCGAACTGCAGGAGATCTGGGAGAGCAAGCTGGAGCCTGTGTATCCCTACCGCAAGGCCGGCCCCGCTGTGGAAAAGATCAACGGCAGCCTGACCGCTCCCGCCGCACCCAAGATCGGTGTGGCAAAGCCCAAGGTCATCATCCCGGTGTTCCCGGGCACCAACTGCGAGTACGACACCGCCAAGGCCTTTGCCCGCGCCGGTGCTGACCCGGAGATCCTGGTCATCCGCAATCTGACCCCCGCCGATGTCACCGCCAGCTGCGAAGCACTGGTCAAGGCCATTGACGACAGCCAGATCGTCATGCTGCCCGGCGGCTTCTCCGGCGGCGACGAGCCGGACGGCAGCGCCAAGTTCATCGCCTCCTTCTTCCGCAATCCTGCGGTCACCGAGGCTGTGCGCCGTCTGCTGCAGCAGCGGGATGGCCTGATGCTGGGCATCTGCAACGGCTTCCAGGCCCTGATCAAGCTGGGTCTGGTGCCCTACGGCGATATCCGCCCCATCACCGCCTGCGACCCCACCCTGACCTTCAACACCATCGGCCGTCACCAGAGCATGCTGGTGCACACTCGCGTGGCTTCCACCGGCAGCCCGTGGCTCAGCAAGTGCGAGGTGGGCGAGATGCACACCATCGCCATCAGCCACGGCGAGGGCCGCTTTGTGGCTCCGCAGGAGGTGCTGGACACCATGCTGCGCAACGGTCAGGTTGCCACCCAGTATGTGGATCTGACCGGCGTGCCCACCATGGATCAGAGCTTCAACCCCAACGGCTCTGTGCTGGCCATCGAGGGCATCACCAGCCCGGACGGCCGCGTGTTCGGCAAGATGGGCCACTCGGAGCGCAGCGGCGAGTACCTGTACAAGAACGTCACCGGCGATAAATACCAGCCGATCTTTGAGGGCGGCGTGGACTATTTCAAGGTTTGATGGTAGAATAGAGAAAAACTCCTTCCGTCATCGCTGACGCGATGCCACCTCCCTCGGAGAGGGAGGCTGAAAGGCCCTCTTCAAAGAGGGGGCTGTCGCCGGAAGGCGACTGGGGGAGTTACTTTCAGGAGGAAACAACCAATGTCTCAGCATGACCGTTATATCAGCCCTTTTTCCACCCGCTACTCCTCCGATGAGATGCAGTACATCTTCTCGGATGACAACAAGTTCCGCACCTGGCGCCGCCTGTGGGTGGCGCTGGCTCGGGCCGAGATGAAGCAGGGCCTGACCAACATCACCCCGGAAATGGTAGCTGAGCTGGAAGCTCATGTGGACGATATCAACTACGAAGTGGCCATCGAGCGGGAAAAGCTGGTGCGCCACGACGTCATGAGCCACGTCTACGCCTACGGTCAGCAGTGTCCCAAGGCAGCCGGCATTATCCATCTGGGTGCCACCAGCTGCTATGTGGGCGATAACACCGACATCATCGTGATGCGGCAGGGTCTGGAGCTGGTGCGCAAAAAGCTGGTGGGTGTGCTGGCAAAGCTGGCACACTTTGCCAAGGAGTACAAGGACATGCCCTGCATGGCCTACACCCACTGCCAGCCCGCCCAGCCCACCACCGTGGGCAAGCGTGCTACCCTGTGGGCCAACGAGCTGGTGATGGATCTGGCCGAGATCGACCACCGTCTGGCTACCCTGCAGCTGCGCGGCGTCAAGGGCACCACCGGCACCCAGGCTTCCTTTATGGAGCTGTTCAAGGGCGACGCCGACAAGATCCGCGCCGTGGATGCCTCCATCGCCGAGGAGATGGGCTTTGACCCCAAGGCCGTTGTGCCGGTGTCCGGCCAGACTTACAGCCGCAAGGTGGATGCCTTTATCCTGAATGCACTGGCGGGTATTGGCCAGAGCTGCATGAAGTTTGCCACCGACCTGCGCCTGCTGGCCAAAACTTCAAGGAGATGGAGGAGCCCTTTGAGAAGAACCAGATCGGTTCTTCCGCTATGCCCTACAAGCGTAACCCCATGCGCTGCGAGCGCATCTGCGCCCTTGGCCCGCTACCTGATGGTGGATGTGCTGAACCCCAGCTTCACCACCGGCACCCAGTGGTTTGAGCGCACGCTGGACGACAGCGCCAACAAGCGCGTGGCCATGGCCGAGGGCTTCCTTGCCACTGATGCGATCCTGAACATCATGCTCAACGTCACCGACGGCATCGTGGTGTACCCCAAGGTGGTGCGCAGCCGTCTGATGGCAGAGCTGCCCTTCATGGCCAGCGAGAACATCATGATGCAGGCTGTGGAAAAGGGCGGCAACCGTCAGGAGCTGCACGAGCGCCTGCGCCAGCACGCCATCGCCGCCGGCAAGCAGGTCAAGGAAGAGGGCCTGCCCAACGATATGGTGGACCGCATTGCGGCGGACCCCGCCTTTGGCCTGACCCGCGAGGAGATCGTGGCGGGGCTTGTGCCGGAGAACTTTGTGGGCCGTGCACCCCAGCAGGTGGAGGAGTTTATCGCCAACGTCCTGCAGCCCATCTTCGATGCTGACCCCGAGGATGTGGAGCAGCACGCCTCCCTGAGCGTCTGATAATAGGATCAATTGCAAAAAGGAGAAGCCTACGGGCTTCTCCTTTTTGCGTTTGTGCCTTGCACGATTTTGTCTGTCATGTTACACTGAGGGCATCATCAACAAAGGAGAACCGCTTATGCGTTTGGATAAATATCTGGCCGAGACTGCCCAGTGCACCCGCAGCGAGGCCAAAACCATGCTGGCAAAGGGGCGCGTGCAGGTAAACGGCGCGGTGTGCAAAAAAGGGGACACTCAGCTCAAGGATACCGACACCGTGGCAGTGGACGGCGCGCCGCTGCGCTATCAGAAGTTCGTCTACCTCATGCTCAATAAGCCCGAGGGGGTGGTGAGCGCCTCTACCGATAAACGGGACACCACCGTGGTGGACCTGGTAGGGGACGCCTACCCCCGGCGGGAGCTGTTTCCGGCCGGGCGGCTGGATAAGACCAGCACCGGCTTTGTGCTGCTGACCGATGACGGCGGCTTTGCCCACGATATCCTGTCCCCCCGGCACCATGTTTCCAAGACCTACACCGTGACCATCGACACGCCGCTCACGCAGGAGATGCGCACCGGCTTTGCGGCGGGGGTCACGCTGGCAGACGGCACTGCTCTTTCGCCCGCCGAGGTGACCGCCCTTTCCCCGGACGGATGCACCGTGCGGGTAGTGCTGCGGCAGGGGGTGTACCACCAGATCAAACGGATGTTCGGTGTGTACGGTGCCGGGGTGAATGCTTTGCACCGGGAGGCGATTGGCGGCCTTGCACTGGATGCACAGCTTGCCCCGGGGCAGTGGCGGGAGCTTTCTGACGAAGAAGTGGCAAAAATTACCAGATAAAACACTGCACTTTTCACGCGACTTTCAAAAATGTATCACAATTTACCGGTAAAATAACGGTAAGAACCACGCAAAAAGGCACTTTTTTTGGCAAAAAATGGCCCCGAAAGATAATTTCAACAAGAAAGAATTATTTTTTTTGTTGAAATCTGTTGCAAAAGTAAATTCTTTTGTGTAAAATATAGATTGTAATGCGGCTAAATTGTTTAAAATCACAACCCATGCCGCCGCGGCTTGCACAAACGAGGAAAAGGGGTATCCATTTATGGCCAATAGAGTATTTCAAAGCGTGATCTACCAGATGAAGGACGCAATCAATCGGGTGGTCGGCGTTGTGGATGAGACTGGCGCTGTCATTTCCTGCTCGGAGCTGAACCTGATCGGCGAAGTGCGCGAGGGCTATATGGCCGAGCGTCTGACCGCAGGCGACCGCTTTGTGCGCGACGGCTACACCTACCAGCAGTTCTCCAGCGCAAAGCATAACGACTATGCCGTGTTTGTGGAAGGCGCTGACGAGACGGCTGGCCAGTTTGCCGCGGTACTGGCCATCAGCCTGCAGAGCATCAAGCAGTACCACGACGAAAAGTTCGACAAGGCGAACTTTATCAAGAATGTGGTGCTGGACAACATCCTGCCCGGCGATATCTATGCCAAGGCACGGTGAGCTGCACTTTGCCACCGATGTTTCCCGCGTGGTGTTCATCGTGCGCGTGACCACCGGCGGCGATATCTCCGCTTACGATGTGGTCAGCAGCCTGTTCCCTGATAAGCAGAAGGACTTCGTGTTCAACATCAGCGAGACGACACCGTCCTCGTCAAGGAGATCAAGCGCGGCATCGACCGCTCCGATATGGAGAAGCTGGCCGCCAGCATTGTGGACACCCTCAACGGCGAGCATTACATCAAGGCTGTCGTCGGCATCGGCACCCCCATTGCCAATGTCAAGGACCTGGCTACCAGCTTCAAGGAAGCCCAGATCGCCATGGAAGTGAGCAAGGTGTTTGATGCCGAGAAGCAGATCATCCGCTACGACAACCTCGGCATCGCCCGCCTGATCTACCAGCTGCCCACCACCCTGTGTGAGATGTTCCTGAAAGAGGTGTTCAAGCAGGGCAGCATTGAAAGCCTGGACGCCGAGACGCTTTTTACCATCCAGCGCTTCTTTGAAAACAACCTGAACGTCCGGAAACCAGCCGCGGGCTGTTCGTGCACCGCAATACCCTGGTGTATCGGCTGGAAAAGATCAAAAAGCTGACCGGGCTGGACCTGCGTGAGTTCGACGACGCTATCGTCTTTAAGGTAGCGCTGATGGTAAAGAAGTACCTGTCCAACAACCCGGCCAAATACTGATATTTTGCTGTGCGGGTCTTGCCCCGCCGGCGCCGAACCGGCCGCTCGAAACCGATGCTGGCCGGTTCTTTTTGCAGTACGGGCTGCGGACGGGCTGTCTTGACCGTCAAAAATCTTGATGTCAGGAGCTAATACGATTCCATGATCGATTTTGAACACGTTTCCAAAGAATACAAAAAGGGCGGCAGGCTGGCGCTGGAGGATGTGAACTTCCATGTGGACGACGGCGAGTTCGTGTTCCTGCTGGGCCACTCCGGCGCGGGCAAATCTACCCTGCTCAAGCTGATCCTGCGGGAGGCACTGCCTACCTCCGGCAAGGTGACCGTGCTGGGCAAGGACGTTGCCAAGCTGCGCCGCCGCAAGATCCCTTACCTGCGCCGCCAGATGGGCATTATCTTTCAGGATTTCCGGCTGATCCCCAGTATGACGGTGTACGAGAACATCGCCTTTGCCATGCACGTCCTCAACGTGCCCCGCAGGGAGATCCGTCCCCGCGTGGAGTACATGCTGGAGCTGGTGCATCTGGAGGATAAGGCCAAGGCCTATCCGGACACCCTTTCCGGCGGCGAGCAGCAGCGTGTGGCTGTGGCGCGTGCGCTGGTGCATAACCCCAAGCTGGTCATCGCGGACGAGCCCACCGGCAACATCGACCCGGAACTGAGCTTGGAAATGATGCAGCTGCTGGAGCGGGTGAGTAAAATGGGCATTACGGTGCTGGTGGTCACCCACGAGCACGAGCTGGTGCACCGCTTCCATCAGCGTGTGGTCACCCTGAGCCATGGGCGCATCATCTCGGACGTGCCCGCAGACCCTGTGGCTGCCGCCGAGGACGATCTTTCGCTGGATGTTGCCGCCTTTGATGCGGACGATGCGTCCGCTGCCAAAAAGGAGGTGGCTGCCGTATGATGCGACCCTCTACTTTCTTTTTCCTTACCCGGCGCGGTGTGCGCAACTTGGGCAAGCACTGGGCTATGACCATTGCCTGTATCGCTTCTTTGAGTGTTTGTATGACCCTGAACATCTTTGCCAGCTTGGCCGAGGTGAATGTGGGCAGCATGGTGGCCTATCTGGGCAGCCAGAACGAGACAGTGGTCTATCTGGACCCCGAATGTGATGATGCCACCGCCGCGCAGGTAGGCGAGACCCTTTCGGCTATGCCGGGGGTCAGCGGGGTGCAGTATGTTTCCAAGCAGGATGTGCTCGACACCTACCGCGGCTATATGCAGGATTATTCCTCCCTGTGGGATGAATTTGAGACCGACAACCCCTTTAAGGCCAACTACCGGGTCACCCTGAGCGACCTGACCCAGATGGAGCGCATGAGCGTGAAGATGCAGGCCATCCCGGGCGTTGTCAGCGTTACTGCCCCGGTGGAGATGACCAATATCTTTGTGGAGATCCAGAAAGCCGTCACCAAGGGCGGACGCATGATCGTGCTGGTGCTGATGGTGGTCAGCATCATCACGGTGGGCAGCACCATCCGCCTGAGCGTCTTTGCCCGCCGCCGCGAAATCGAGATCATGAAGTATGTGGGTGCTACCAACCGCTTGGTCACCCTGCCTTTCGTTGTGGAGGGTCTGACCATGGGTTTGATCTCCGGTATCCTGACCGCAGCGGTCAGCCTTGGCTGTTACACCTATGTGGTCAACGCTGCCGGTGGTCTGGGCGGCATCTGGCAGATGCTCATGGGCCGCGCACTGGTGCCGGTGGCAAACGTGCTGCCGACCATCGTGGTAACAAGCCTGCTCAGCGGCGCCATCGTAGGCGGCGTGGGCAGTATGTTCTCTATCCGCAAACATCTGAATGTGTGACCGAAAGGAGCCGCGTTTTATGAGTAAAGCGATGCACGCAAAGCCCTTCCGGCTCACAGGCCCTTATACCGCCCGGCACGCCCGGCCGGAAAGCCCCCGCAGCAAGCTGATCCGTGCGGTCAGCCTTGGGCTGGCCTGTGTCTGCCTGCTGCTGACAGCCACGGTGTACCCGGCTTCGGCGGCTACCAGCAATACCAGCATGGCCAGTTTGCAGAGTAAGCTGGATAAGCTTTCCCAGTCCATCAACCAGCACAAAAAGGAGCTTTCGGACGCCAAAAAGAAGGAATCCGCCGCCAAGGCGCTGGAAAGCGAGCTGAAGGAACGGGTCACCGTTCTGCAGGATCAGATCAGTGTACTCGGCGGTCAGATCGCCGCGGTGCAGAACAGCATCGGCGAGAAGGAACAGCAGATCGGCGTGATGCAGACCCAGATCACGGACAAGCAGACCCAGATCGAGCAAAAGCAGAACGAGATCGATGACCAGTGGGACGATTTTAAAAAGCACATGGCTGCCATGCAGGAGCTGCGGGACGGCGGCAGTGTAGCCATGCTCGGTGCGGTGAATGACCTGTATGAGCTGCTTACCTTCAATGAGGTGATGCAGGATATCTCTATCAAGGACACCGAGATCATGAACAACATGAAGTCCGCCAAGCAGGGGCTGGAGGACGATAAGGCCGCACTGGAAGAGCAGAAGGCTGGTCTGGAGGCTGAGAAGGCAGAGCTGCAGAGCCAGAAGAGCGAACTGGACAGCCAGAACGCCCAGATGAAGGGCAAGCAGAGCGAACTGAACAACAGCATCTCCGCAGCAAAGCTCTCCGCTGCCGAGGCACAGGCGGCGCAGCAGAAGGCACAGGCGGCCATCGAATCCGACGAGTTGAACTATGAGGCCGTGAAAAAGGAGATCCAGAAGCTGATCGCAGCGGCCTCTGCCAGCAAGCCGCAGCTGAGCTTTAGCGGCTTTGCCTGCCCGCTGAAGAGTTACAGCCGCATCTCCAGCGAGTACGGCTGGCGTAAGAACCCGGTCTCCGGCGTGAACAAGCTCCATGCCGGTATCGACTTTGCGGCAGCCGGCGGCACGCCTATCTACGCAGCCGCCAGCGGCTATGTGCAGGTGGCTGGCTGGTCTACCGGCGGCTACGGCAACTACGTTATCATCTACCACGGCAAAATGTCCGATGGCAATACCTATTCCACCCTGTACGCGCACATGCGCTCGGTGGCTACCAGTGCAGGCAAGTATGTGAAGCAGGGCGAACTGATCGGTTATGTGGGCACCACCGGCAATTCCACCGGCAACCACCTGCATCTGGAGGTGTGGAAGGGCGGCTCCAAGGCCAACGCTGTGAACCCCCGGAGCTGCATCCCCATTCCCCACAACTAATAAGCAAGGCAAGGAGTCTGGTTGATCTATGAACGAACAAAAACGCAAGCGCGCGCTGCGCATCGGCTGTCTGGTTCTGGCAGGGGTGTTTGTACTCTCGCTGCTGGGCAGCATCCTTATGATGCTGCCGCTCTGACCGGGAGGAAAAAACCATGAACCGTAAAATTTCTTTGGGTATGGCAGTCACCATCGTGATCCTTGCCATGACTGTGACCTTTTCCATCACGATGCTCATCGCCATGCGTCTGTTCGACAGCACGGTCAACAGCGTAAAAGAAAAGGAAAGTATGTACAACAAGATCGCTGAGGTGGACCGCTATGTCCGCAGCAACGATTACTACACCATCGATGAGACGATCCTGTACGACCGCCTGACCGCCGGTTATCTGCTGGGCACGGGCGACAAGTACGCCCGCTACTACACTGCCAACGCCTACACCGAACTGATGAACATCCAGAGCGGCAAGATTTTGGGCATCGGCGTGGAGCTTGGCATCGACCAGACCGGCTACGCTAAGGTGACCCGCGTCTACGACGGCTCTCCCGCACAGGAAGCAGGCATCGCCGTGGGTGACTACATCACCACCGTGGGCGATACCGATGTCAAGAGCCTGTCCGGTGCAGACGCCGTGTACAAAGCCTTGCAGGGCGAGGCGGGCACTACCGTTACCGTGACATGGCTGGACAGCTCTGCCGCCAGCAAAACCGCTGAGCTGACCCATTCCGGCTACACCAGCACCACTGTGGACTACCAGCTGCTGGACAATGTGGGCTACATCCGCATTCGTCAGTTCGACGGCACTACGCCCAGCGAGCTGGACTACGCCCTGCGCACCCTGACCGCAAACGGCGCAGCCAGTCTGGTATTCGACCTGCGGGATAACGGCGGCGGCATTCTGGAAGATGCCATCAACTGCATCGACCTGATCGCCCCGGAGGGCACGGTGGCCTACGCCGAGGATAAAAACGGCAACCGCACTGTCATCGGCAGCAGCGATGCCGAAAGCTCCGTCAGTCTGCCGATGGTCTGCCTGGTCAACGGCAACACCGCCAGCGCAGCCGAGCTGTTCGCAGCCACCCTGCGCACCATGAACGGTGCCCGTCTGGTGGGTACCACCACCATGGGCAAGGGCACCATCCAGAGCAGCCCGCAGCGCCTGTCGGACGGCAGCGCCGTGGTCATCACAGTGGCAAAGCTAGTCTGCGGCGACGGCAGCTGCTTTGACGGCACCGGCCTGACCGTGGACGTGGAGCGCGCCCTGAGCGCAGAGGAAGCTACGAACTTCTACGACTACACCCCCCAGACCGACCCGCAGGTGCAGCGCGCTGTCAGCGCTGCCCAGCAGCTGAGCGGTACTACTACGCTGGCAGGCGCAAGCTCTGCCGCCGCAGCGGACAGCACCGCCGCCTCTACGGCAGCAGACGATACTGCCCCCGCAGAAACTGCGGAAGGGGAGACCGCCGAAGGCGAGACTGCTGCGTCTGAGCCGGAAACGGCTGCGAGCGCAGCGGAGTGAACCCTGCAATCCTGAACCATAAACACCAAAAAGGCTGCTGCGTTTGCAACAGCCAGTTTTTTTCTGAGAAAGGAATTGACCCTATGCCCGAACTGACCGACCTTTCTGTGATCCGTGCCCTGTGCGAAAAATACGATTTTGCACTTTCCAAGGGCTTTGGGCAGAACTTTATCATCAACCCGGGCATCCCCACCAAGATCGTGGATGCCAGCGGGGTAGACAAGCGCTACGGTGTCATCGAGATCGGCCCCGGCATCGGCGTGCTGACCCGGGAACTGGCCAAGCGCGCCGCCAAGGTGGTGTCCATCGAGGTGGACGAGCGTCTGCCGCCTCTGCTGGCCGAGACCATGGCCGGGGTGGACAACTTCAAGCTGGTGCTACAGGATGTGCTGAAGGTGGACCTGAAAGCCCTCATTGCCGAGGAGTTCCCGGGAATGCCGGTGGCGGTGTGCGCCAACCTGCCCTATTACATCACCAGCCCCATCGTCATGAAGCTGCTGGGCGACCGCCTGCCCATCGAGAGCTTGACCGTCATGGTCCAGAAAGAGGCAGCCGACCGTCTGGCCGCCGCCCCCGGCACCCGGGCGTCCAGCGCCATCAGCTGCTGGGGCAGTCCGTCAGCACAGAGCCCGGCGCGGCGTGCAGGCCGCAGGCGGCAAACTTGTCCACCTCGCGGCCGCTCTTCACGCCGCACCAGTCGATGGCACGCACCAGCTTTTCAGTGGGCAGATTGATGGCAAACTGCCCGCTCTCGCACAGCAGCTGATGGCTGTACCGCTCCGGGCGCACGCTGATGGAAACCATGCTGGGCTGGGTGCAGATGGTACCTGTCCAGCCGATGGTGATAAGGTTGGGCTTATCCAGCCCGCCGCAGGATACCAGTACCGGCGGCTCCGGGTTCAAAAGGGTGCTGCCCTTCCAACTTTGCTTGCTCATCCGTGATATTTCCTTTCGTAGGGAGCCCATGTGCGCTCCGAGATGATATAGCGCGGGCGGGCCTTGGTTTCCATATAGATCTTGCCGATATACTCACCGATCACGCCTAAACACACCAGCTGCACGCCGCTCATGAAGCAGACGATGCAGACGGTGGAGGCCCAGCCTGCCACGCTGCTGCCCATGGCAGCGCACACGATGGCCCAGATGACCCCGATAAAGCTGACAAGGCTCACCACGATGCCCGCTCCGGTGATGATGCGGATAGGCTTGTTGGAAAGGCTGGTGATGCCGTCAAAGGCAAGGGCCAGCATCTTGCTCAGGGGGTAGTGGCTCTCGCCGGCCAGACGCTCGTGGCGCTCGTAGGTGACCACATCGTGGGCAAAGCCCACCAGCGGCACCATGCCCCGCAAAAAGATGTTGACCTCCTTGTAATCCGCAAAGCTTTCCAGAACCCGGGTGCTGATGAGGCGGTAGTCGGCGTGGTTGAACACGATGTCGGCGCCCAGGGCGTTCATCACATGGTAAGAAGCCCTCGGCGGTGAACCGCTTGAAGAAGGTGTCTGTGTCGCGGCGGCTGCGCACACCGTACACCACCTCGGCACCGTCCAGATACTTTTTCACCATCTCGTCCATGGCGTTGATGTCGTCCTGACCGTCGCAGTCGATGGAGATGGTGATATCGCAGCTGTCGCTGTGCAGCGCCTCCATCAAGCCCGCCAGCACGGCGTTCTGGTGGCCGCGGTTGCGGCTCTGGGAAATGCCGATATAGTGCTCGTCCTGTGCGGCAAAGCCCTGGATCAGCTCCCACGTTTTGTCGCGGGAGCCATCGTTGACAAAGAGCACCCGGCTTTTATCGCTGACCAGCCCCTGTGCGGTCAGACTGTGGATCTTTTCCAGAAACATGGGTGCTGTAATGGGCAGCACCTGCTCCTCATTGTAGCAGGGGATCACGATCCAGAGAACAGGTTTGGACATTGCTTGATCGCTCCTTAAATATAAGATAGTTGGCAAAAGGCTACTGCACCATCTGCTGCAAAGCATCCGGCTCCAGCAGCTTGAAGCTGCTGCGGTAGGTGTCGATGAGCCCTTCCTTCTGCATGGTGCTCAGCTCCCGGGAGAGGGCGCTGCGGTCACAGTTGAGGTAATCCGCCAGCTGGATGCGGGAGAAGGGGATGCTGAAGGTCAGGCTGTGGGCGCGGGCGGCCTCGCTGAGCAGATAGGCCGCCACCTTGGCGCGTAGGCTTTTCATCACCAGCAGGTCGATGCGGCGGGAGAGGGAAAAATATTTATCGCTGATGGTGCGCACAAGGTTCTGCACCACCCGCTGGTGGGCGGGGCTGCCGTCCGAGAGCAGCAGCCGCTCGTAGGGCAGCAGCAGCACCTCACAGGGGGCGGCAGCCAGCACGGTGACCGGGCTGGACAGGCTGGAGCCTCCCAGCACGTCCCCGAACACCCCGCCCGGCTCTACCTGGGCGATGGGGGATGGCACCCCCCCGGTGCCGGGCGGTAGGCTTCCAGCTCGCCGGACAGCACGATGCCTACCCGGCGGCTGGGCTCCCCCGCCAACACAAGGGCTTCGCCCTTGCCGTAGCTGCGCACACTGCCCCCCAGCCTGGACAGCAGCGTGCTGAGCTCCGCAGCGGAAAGCCCCGCGAACAGCGTGGTGGTTTGTAACAGCGGCAGATAATTATTCATCGCAACTCCGCAGAGAAAATAGTGTTCTCCGCAGCCTCCTGCAATTGCGTTGCACACGCAACGGTATTTTTACCCCTATTATAGTAAACTGGAACGCGCAAAGCAAATGATTTTGCAAAATTTTTCGCAACAAAAAAAGACCGGTTTCCGCTTCCCGTACCGGGGCGTGCCGGGTGTGAAAAGGAGTATTTCATGAAAAAGATCCTGTCCTTACTGCTGGCGTTCAGCCTTGCACTGAGCCTTGCAGCCTGCGGCGGCAGCGCAAGCTCTGCCGCTTCCAGCGCAGCGGTGTCCGAAGCTGCTTCCTCTGCGGCTGCTTCCGAGGAAGAGGCCGCCGCACCGCTGTCTGCCACCGAGCCGCTGCGCATTGCGGGCCTGAAGGGCCCCACCACCATGGGGCTTGTCAATCTGCTCTCGATGGAGCAGGCCAGTACTGCCGCCATGGACTACGATCTGCAGCTTTACGGCGCTGCGGATGAGATCGTGCCGCTGCTCATCAAGGGCGAGCTGGATATGGCTGCTATCCCAGCCAATCTGGCTGCGACCCTGTACCAGAAAACCAGCGGCGGCATTCAGGCCGTGGCAGTGAACACCTTGGGCGTTTTGTATGTGGTGGAGCAGGGCGACACCGTCCACAGCATGGCCGACCTCAAGGGCCGCACCATCCTGTCCACCGGCAAGGGCACTACCCCGGAGTATGTGCTGCGCTATCTGCTTACCGCCAACGGCCTTGACCCGGACAAGGATGTGGACATCCAGTATTACAGCGAAGCACCGAGGTGACCGCCCAGATGGCCAGCACGCAGGACGCCATTGCGGTGCTGCCCCAGCCCTATGTGACCGCTGCCGGGCTGAAGGACGACACCCTGCGGGTAGCCCTTGACCTGACCGCCGAGTGGGACAAGGTGGCAGACACCCAGCTGATCACCGGTGTGACCGTGGTGCGCAAGGCCTACGCCGAGGAGCACCCGGACGTGGTAGCCGCCTTTCTGGCAGACTACGCCCAGAGCGTGAACACCGCCAACACTGATCTGGACGGCACCGCCGCCCTCACGCACGAGATGAGGCCCACGCAGGTGTTGAAGCAGGCGATGATAAAGATGGCCGCCAGCAGCACCTGTCCCACCCGGCCAAACAGGGCGTTGGCCAGCAGGGTGAGGGTCTCGGCACCCGTCTCACAGCCGGGGAACGCGGCCCCCGCAATGCCGCCGATGTGGGTGAGCATGGCGTAGACCACCGCAAACAGCCCGGCGGCGAGGAACCCGGCCCGGATGGTGCCCCGCTCCACCTCCCGGGGTTCGGTCACACCGAGGGCCTGGATGTTCAGCGCAATGACCGCCCCGAAATTCAGCCCGGCCAGAGTGTCCATGGTCTGGTAGCCGTACAGGATGCCCTGCACGGCGGGCAGGGCGGTGTAGGCGGCGGTCGGGGTGCCGTAGCCTGCTGCTGCCGGGTGGAGCAGACAGCCCGCAAACAGCAGCAGGATCAGGGCCAGCAAGGCGGGGCAGAGGATTTTGCCCAGCCGCTGGGTCAGCTTCTCCGGGTGCTGGGCCACCAGAAAGGCCACTGCAAAAACAGGAGGGAGTAGCCCCACTGCAGCGCGGTGCTTTCCCCTGCCAGCGGCTCCAGCATTGCAAACGAGGTGCTGGCCGTGCGGGGGATGGCGAGGCATGGCCCAATGGAGAGATATACCAGAATGGAGAAGACCTGCGCAAACCGGGGTGCACCCGCTCGGCCAGCTGGGGCAGCCCCCGGCCCGGGCTACGGCCACCACGCCTGCAATGGGCAGGCCGATGGCACTGACGGCAAACCCGGCAAAGGCCAGCCAGAGGCGGGTGCCTGCCTGTGCCCCCAGATAGGGCGGAAAGATCAGGTTGCCTGCTCCGAAAAACATGGAAAAGAGGGTGAACCCGATCAGCAGCTGTTTTTTGCCGCGGAGGGTGTTGGTTTGCATGAAGCATCGTCCTTTCTATCGGGAAAAAGTGCCCTGGTGTGGGTTTCTGGTTTCCAGTTTAGTGTATAACAGCGCTCATGTCAAGAAAAGAAAGTGAAACATTGTATTTTATTGCATGATGGAATCTCTTGAAAAAGAGGACACAAAGCCTGTAAAATATGGGAAAAGAACAAGGAAAGGAAACGATATGAAGCAGACAAAAAAAAGCCGCCTCTGGCTGGCGGCGGTGGTGTTCTGGCTGGTGGTGTGGCAGGGGGCTGCCATGGCCATCGGGCAGGAGGTGTTTCTGGTGTCGCCGCTGCAGGCCTTTGGCACGCTGGTGCAGCTGCTGCCCCAGGCAGAGTTCTGGCAGCGGGTAGCGTTCAGCGCCGGGCACATTCTGCTGGGCTTTGTGCTGGGCGGGGGTGCAGTGTGCTGTTGGCTGTGGCGGCGGAGCGCTGGCTCTGGGTGGACGCCCTTCTCGCCCCCGTGATGCAGCTGGTCAAAGCCACGCCGGTGGCAAGCTTTATCATTCTGGCGCTGGTGTGGGTCAGCGGCAAAAGCCTCTCCATCCTCATCAGCTTTTTAATGGTGCTGCCCGTGCTGTACGGCGCGGTGCGCACCGGGCTGGAAAGTGCCGACCCGCAGCTGCTGGAAATGGCCGGGTGTTCCGCCTGCCGCTGGGGCGGCGGGTGAAAGCCATCTGGCTCCCGGCGGTGCTGCCCGCGTTCCGGCAGGGGTGCAGCGTGGCGCTGGGCATCTGCTGGAAGAGCGGCGTGGCGGCGGAAGTCATCGGCCTGCCGGACGGCAGCATCGGTGACGCCCTCTACCGGGCCAAAATCACCCTTTCCACCGGGGAGCTGTTTGCCTGGACATTCGTCATCATCGTCCTGAGCGCGGCCTTTGAAAAACTGTTTCTGGCCCTGCTGGACAAGGCGGTGGCCCGGGTACTGGGCGAGGAGGCGGTATGATGCAGCATAACAAACTGGAAATTTTGCACCTGACAAAACGCTTTGGAGAGAAAACGCTCTTTGAAGACCTGAATCTTACAGTGGAGGAGCCTGCCGTCCTCTGGGCCCCCAGCGGCTGGGGCAAGACCACCCTCCTGCGCGTCCTCATGGGGCTGGAAACGCCTACCTCCGGCAGTGTGCAGGGGGTGGGGCGGGTGAGCGCCGTCTTTCAGGAAGACCGCCTCTGCCCTCAGCTGAATGCCGTCCAGAACGTGGCACTGGTGCTTCCGGGACTGGAAATACAATACAAAGAGCAAATTGAAACCTGTTTTCAACAACTTGGATTGGACTCGACGGCCCTTGTCCTGCCTGCCCGAAAGCTCTCGGGCGGCCAGAAGCGCCGGGTGGCTCTCCTGCGGGCGCTGCTGGCCCCAGCGACACCCTGCTGCTGGACGAGCCGTTCACAGGGATGGATCCGGAGACCCTGCAAAAAGCCGCCGCGCTCATCCGGGAGCGAGGCGGCGGCAAAAATGTCTTTCTCGCCACCCATGACCGGGACGCCATCGCGGCGTTGGGCTGGCCGGTGATCCAATTGGCGGAATGAAAGACCCCCGCAGACCTACGGCAAGCCTGCGGGGGCTGTTCTTGATAAGATTATAAGAATAAGATTATAAGAGCTCCGCCAGAATGGTGTTCTGCACGATGAGCCCGGCGGGGGTCAGGGCCAGGGTCTTGCCATCAAAATTGGCGTACCCAGCCTTGACGCAGTTTTGCACAAAGGCAAGTTGTGCTGTGGAGAACTCCTTGCCGTAGAGGTTTTTGTAAGCTTCCAGATTCAACCCCTTGCGGAGGCGGAGCTGCAAAATGAGATAATCCTCCGCGCCGCAGCTGCCGTCCAGCACCGGGGCGGCGGCATCGTGTAAAAAGGCATCCGTATCAGGCGGGTAGTAGAAACGCTTGCCGCCCATGCAGGAGTGGGCCGTTGGGCCGAGGCCAAGGTAATCCCCGCAGTCCCAGTAGATGAGGTTGTGCTTCCCCTCATAGCCCGGGCGGGCAAAGTTGGAAATTTCGTATTGCTGGTAGCCGTGGTGTTCCAGCTGCTCCACGGCGTAGAGGTAAAAAAAATCAGCGGCCTCGTCGGAAGTGGGCAGGCCCTCCGGCGGCTTGCGGCCAAAGGCGGAGTCCGGCTCGATCTTTAACAGGTAAGCGGAGACGTGGGTGGCCCCGCCGTTCTCGATCAGTTCCAGTGTCTCGTCAAACTCAGCTTCGGTGTAGTGGGGCAGTGCCAGCATGATGTCGCCGCTGATGTTCGCAAAGCCTGCCCGCTGGGCCGCCGCGAACGCCGCCCGGGCCTGTTTGGCAGTGTGGGGGCGGCCCAGCGTTTTGAGCTGGCTGTCCCGGGCCGACTGCACCCCGAACGAGACGCGGTTGACGCCCGCGGCCCGGAAGCCGCGCAGTGTTTCTTCGGTGACCGTCTCCGGGTTGGCTTCCAGTGTGATCTCCGCCCCGGGCCGGGGCTGGGCCGCTTCTATAAGGCGGGCAACATCGCCCGGTGTGAGTAAACTGGGGGTTCCGCCGCCAAAATAAATGGTATCGGGCCGGAGGGGGGCATCCGGCGCAAACCGGTGCAGCTCCCGCAGCAGCGCGTCGGGATACTCTGGCGGTACACCCCGCTGGCCGGGGGCGGAATAGAAATCACAGTAGCGGCATTTGGAAAAACAGTAGGGGATATGCAGGTAAAGCCCAAGAGACATCAAATATCACAGCCTTTTTCATGAAACGTTCATTTCTATGCAGTATACTATAAAACAGAAACCGGAGCAAGGCGGCAGTGCCCGCCCCGGCAAAAGACTGGAGGATTCCACAATGGATTATAACAACTATGACCGCGGCTATGCGGAGCCCTCGATGAATGCATCGGACTATATGACCCGCACCTACCGCTGGATGGCCAGCGGACTGCTCATCACGTTCGCCATGGCGTATATCACGGCCACCACCCCGCTGATCTATCTGGTGGATTCGCTGTATCTTGTACTCACCATTGCGGAGCTGGCATTGGTATTTGTGCTGAGCTCCCGGGTACAGAACATGTCGGTGGACGCGGCCCGGGCCACGTTCTTTGGGTATGCACTGCTCAACGGCATGGTGCTGAGCTATTATTTTATCGTCTTCTCGGTGGGCACGCTGGTCATGGCGTTCCTGGCTACCGCCGTTTACTTTGGTCTGATGGCCGTCTACGGTACCACCACCCATAAAGACCTCACCGGCTGGGGCCCCGCCTGATGATGGGCCTGGTAGCCCTTATCGTTACCAGCCTGATCGGGATGCTGTTCGGCTTCGGCTTTGGCAGCTCGGTGCTCTACTGCGGCATTGGTCTGGTGCTGTTCATGCTCCTGACCGCCTATGACACCCAGAAGCTCCAGCAGATGTATGCCTACTATGCAGGCGACCCGGAGCTGGCGGAGAAAGCTTCCATCTACGGTGCTCTGACCCTGTACTTGGACTTCATCAACATCTTCCTGTATGTCGTCCGCCTGCTGGGCAACAACCGCCGCCGCAACTGATTCAAACGCAAACAAAAATATCCGTCATCGCGCCGCGATGGCGGATATTTTTATGTATAAACGTCCGCCAACCATCGCACACTACCACCAGAACAAACCGTATGCCGCCGTGCGGCAGGGACATCAGGTAACGGTGCTGGAACATACCGAGAAGCCCGGGCAGAAGATCCTTGTCACCGGCAAGGGCCGCTGCAATGTGACCAACGACTGCCCGGCAGAGGAGTTTTTGCGCCATGTGCGCACGAACCCGCGCTTTTTGTACTCCTCGCTGGGGGCGTTCCCCCCGGCAAAGACCATGGAGCTGTTCGAAGGCCTTGGCGTGGAGCTGAAGGTGGAGCGCGGCCGCCGGGTGTTCCCGGTATCGGATAAGGCCGAGGAGATCCGGCAGGCATTGCTGCGCTATGCGCAGGACGCCGATATCGTCTACGACGGCGCAAAAAAGCTGCTGCTGGAGGACATCGTGCCGGAGGCAGAACCCGCCCCGGCGGCAGCGGAAAACCCGCGCCACCCCAAAAAGAAAAAGGCTGGCCCGGCGCGGCGCTGCGTGGGCGTGCGGGGCACCTCCGGCAGGGAGTACCGGGCAGACGCTGTGCTGGTGGCCACCGGCGGCGTAAGCTACCCCACCACCGGCTCTACCGGCGATGGCTACAAGCTGGCGCAGCAGGCGGGACACACCCTTGTGGAGCCGGTGCCCAGTCTGGTCAGCCTTGTCAGCCGCGACCCGGACTGCAAAAAGATGATGGGTCTGGCCCTGAAAAACGTCACCCTGACCCTGTTGGAGGACAGCAAGGCCATTTTTGACGAGCAGGGCGAGATGCTGTTCACCCACTTTGGCATCAGCGGCCCGCTGACTTTGAGCGCCTCCAGCCATCTGGGCGACATGAAAAAGCACACGTACATCGCGGAGATCGACCTGAAGCCTGCCCTCAGCGAGGAGCAGCTTTACGACCGCATCACCCGGGACTTTGCCCTGCTGGCAAACCACGCGGCACAGGGCGCGCTGGTCAAGCTGCTGCCGTCCAGTATGCAGCCGGTGATGGTGGCGCGCTGGGGCATTGACCCGGCTACCAAGGCAAACCAGATCACCCGGGAGCAGAAGCGGGAGCTGGTGCAGCTGATGAAGCACTGGCGGGTGTCCATTGACGCCCGGGGCGACCTTGCCCACGCAGTGATCACCAGCGGCGGCGTATCGGTGCGGGAGGTGGACCCCAAGACCATGCAGAGCAAAAAGGCGCTGGGACTGTACTTGCGGGCGAGGTGCTGGACGTGGACGCCTACACCGGCGGCTACAATCTGCAGATCGCTTTCTGCACCGCACAAAGCTTTGCGAATAACCTGTAAAAAACAGCGCAGCCAATTTCCTGTGTACTATATATAAATAAGGAGAACATATCATGGTATCTGTTGCAATTGATGGGCCTGCGGGTGCAGGCAAATCCACGCTGGCACGCCGTCTGGCGGCTGAGATGGGCTATATTTATGTGGACACCGGTGCCATGTACCGCGCCATCGGCCTGTATGCCCTGCGTGCGGGCAAGGACCCCAAGGACAACGCAGCGGTGGACTCCCTGCTGCCCCAGATCGAGCTGCGGCTGGCATCCATTGCGGGCGAGCAGCACATCTACTTAAAGGACGAGGATGTGAGCACCGCCATCCGCACCGAAGCCGCGGGCATGGCAGCCTCTGCCGTGGGTGCAAACCCCGCCGTGCGGGCATTTCTGCTGGAGTTGCAGCGCAGCATGGCCAAAAAGCAGGATGTGCTGATGGACGGCCGGGATATCGGCACGGTGGTGCTGCCGGACGCTACGGTGAAGATCTTCCTGACCGCCAGCCCGGAGGCACGCGCCACCCGCCGCTGGAAGGAGTATCAGGCCAAGGGCATCGACACCCCCTACGAGGAAGTGCTGGCAGATGTGAAGCAGCGGGACTATCAGGACACCCACCGCGCCGCCGCTCCGCTGAAGCAGGCAGAGGACGCCGTGCTGCTGGATACCTCGGCGCTGGATTTTGAGCAGAGCCTTGACGCTATGAAGCAGATCATTGCCAAAAAGATCGGCGGATAAAACAAACAGGACAGGAATAAAAAATGGTACTATATTATATTCTGGTGCCCCTTGCGTGGCTTGTGTGGCACATCGGTTTCCGCATCCGGGTGGAGGGGCGCGAAAACCTGAAAAAGGTGCAGACAAAGGGCTACATCCTTGCGCCCACCCATGTGTCTGCCATCGACCCGGTGTTCATCGTTGTCACCCGGTGGGGCAGGCGGATGGTGGTGTTCGCCAAAAAGGAGTTGTTCGAGATCAACGCCTTCCTGACGTGGTTCTTCCGCTGCTGCGGCGGCGTGTGCGTCCGCGGCACCAAGGACGAGATGGCGGTCATTTCCCAGACGGTGGAAGCCTGCAAACAGGGCAAAACGCTGCTCATCTTCCCGGAGGGCACCCGCGAAAAGGAGGGCAAGCTTCTACCCCCCAAGAGCGGCCTGTTCGTCATTGCCGCCGAGGCGGGGGTGGACGTTGTGCCCTGCCGCATCCTGTACGACACCCCGGACGGAAGGATGCACCTGTTCTGCAAGGTGCGGGTGATCTACGGCGAGCCGATGCCCGCAGTGCAGTTTGCCATGGAGGGCCGCCGGGACACCAAAAAGCTCCGTGCCAACAAGCAGGCACTGCTGGAAGCATGGGAAAAGATGGGAGCGTAAGAGATGGAGATCCGTTTGGCGAAAACGGCGGGGTTCTGCTTTGGTGTGAACCGTGCCGTGGAACTGACCTACGGCCTGCTGGCCGAGGGGCATAAGGTGGCAACACTGGGCCCGCTGATCCACAACCCGCAGGCGGTGGAGGATATGCGGCGCAAGGGTGCACAGGTAGTGGACACTGTGCAGGATGTGCCTGCCGGGTGCGAGGTAGTCATCCGCAGCCACGGCGTGCCCCGCAGCGTTTACGATGAGCTGGCCGCGCGCGGCATCGTGTACCACGACGCCACCTGCCCCTTTGTGCAGAAGATCCAGCGCATTGCCGCCGAGGCCGAAAAAGAGGGGGCGGTGCTGCTGGTGGCAGGCGACAAGACCCACCCGGAGGTGCAGGGCATTGTGGGACACACCCGGGGTGAGGTGTTCGTTTTTGCCGATTTAGCCGAGTTAGAGGCGTGGAACGGCCCTTCTGACCCCCAAAAACCCCTTTTTGCAGTTGCACAGACCACATTTCAGGTAACAAAATGGCAAGAAAGTTCGGAGTTTCTCAAAAAAGCCTATACAAACGCCCGAATTTTTGATACAATATGTAATGCAACGTGGGCGAGGCAACAGGAAGCGGAAGACCTCAGCCAAAAATGCGATCATATGGTCGTCATTGGTGGTCATCATTCTTCCAATACCCAAAAGCTGGTGCAGGTCGCCGCAAAACACACGCGTGCCGTAACGGTCGAAACAGCGAGCGAACTTCGGCCGGAATGGTTTGCAGATGTTAAAGTGGCGGGCGTGACAGCCGGGGCTTCAACGCCTTCGTCTATAATTGAGGAGGTACTTAACAGTATGAGCGAAGAAATCCATGACAGCATGAGCTTCGAGGAGATGCTGAACGCATCCGAGGAAAAGCGGGTTCATGCAGGCAGTATTGTGAAAGGAATCGTGACCAGCATCTCTGCCAACGAGATCCAGGTGGATATCGGAGCGAAGCAGACCGGCTTTGTCAAGCTGAGCGAGCTGACCGATGATTCCTCCGCCAAGGTCGAAGACCTGGTGAAGGTTGGCGATGAGCTGGACCTCATCGTCGAGAAGGTTATGGATCAGGATGGCGTCATCCAGCTCTCCCGCAAGAAGCTCGCATCTCGCAAGGGCATGGAAGAGATCGCCAAGGCAGCAGAATCCGGTGAAGTCGTCGAGGGCGATGTTACCGAGTTCAATAAGGGCGGCGTTGTTGTCAACGTCAAGGGCGTCAAGGTGTTCGTTCCCCGTTCTCAGGCCACTATGCGCCGCGACGAGGACTACACTGCTCTGGTCGGCCAGCACGTTCAGCTGGTCGTCACCGAGTGCTCCGGCCGCAAGATCGTGGGCAGCATCAACAAGGTGACCGCTGAGCAGAACAAGGCAAAGCGTGAGGAGTTCTGGGCGAACGTTGAGGTCGGCAAGACCTACACGGGCGTTGTCAAGAGCCTGACCTCTTACGGTGCATTCGTTGATATGGCGGTGTTGATGGCCTGTGCCACATCAGCGAGCTGAGCTGGAACCGCATCAAGCATCCCTCTGAGGTCGTCTCTGTTGGCGACACCATCGAGGTGTATGTCAAAGATATCGACACCGAGAACCACAAGGTCTCTCTGGGCTACAAGAAGGCTGAGGACAACCCCTGGGAGCAGCTGAAGAACAACTACCCCATCGGCAGCACCTTCCATGCTCCGGTCGTGTCCCTGACCAAGTTCGGTGCGTTCGTCCGCATCCTGCCGGGCATCGACGGTCTGGTCCACATCAGCGAGATCAGCAATGAGCGCGTTGAGAAGGTCTCCGACGCACTGAAGGTCGGCGATATGGTCGATGTGAAGCTGCTGGATGTTGACTTCGACAAGAAGCGCATCAGCCTGTCCATGAAGGCTCTGCTGAACGACGACGCTGAGTAATCAGCCCTTCGTGCAAAAGCATAGCTTCTGACACAATGCGATCTGCAGCCCCGTTGCCGGGAAAACGGCGGCGGGGCTGTTTTTGTTAAGATAGTCATGATGAAATTTTTCAAAAAGCACTGGGAAGTGCTCAGTTATCTGATCTTCGGCGTGCTGACCACCCTGCTGAACATTGTGCTGTATGCGCTGTTCAGCCGGCTGTTCGGCTACACAGCCGCCAACAGCTGGGGCAATGTGCTGGATAACGCTTTGTGCATCCTGTTTGCCTACTGCACCAACCGGGCGTTCGTGTTCCGCAGCAAGACCACCGGCAAAGCCATGGCCAAGGAGTTCGGCACATTTGTCACCTGCCGTCTGGGCACCATGGTGCTGGATGCCGCTATCATGATCGTGGGCGGCAACCTGCTAGCCGCACAGGGGGCGGCGCTGGTGGACACCGCCATGCAGGGTCTGCTGGGCGCCGTGGCGGGCTGGCTGGGTCCGGATACTACCCTCTACATGGCAAACAGCTTTGCCGGGAGCCATGCCGCCGTGGCAGATGGCTCCGCCGCCATTGCCGTCATCGGCGGGGCGGACGGCCCCACAGCCATCTTCGTCACCAGCGCCTACGATGCTCAGGCACTGTGGGGCCTTGCCGTGAAGGTCTTTTCCAATGTACTGGTGATCGTGCTGAACTATGTGTTCAGCAAGCTCATTATCTTTAAAAAGAAACAATAATTTTCAGGAGGTACGGTATTATGAAACGTGGTCTGAAAGGTTTTGCATTCCTGGTTTCCGGTCTGGTGCTGGGCATCATTGGTGCAACGGCATCGGTGACTGCGATCGCACTCAGCGCTGTGGGCATGGCAAAGGTGCGCCGTGCCAGCAAGTAAAACAACGGAGGAACGAACATGAACCGCGAAGAGATCCTGTCCCATGTCGATCATACCCTGCTGAAGCCGGAGGCCACTTGGCCCCAGATCCAGCAGCTGTGTGACGAAGCCATTGCAAACCACACCGCATCCGTCTGCATCAACACCTGCTATGTCAAACAGGCTGTGGAGTATATGGCGGGCCGCATCCCGGTGTGCTGCGTGGTCGGCTTCCCTCTGGGTGCCATGGATACCGCCAGCAAGGCCTTTGAAGCCAAGACTGCCATCGCCAACGGCGCAGCCGAGGTGGACATGGTCATCAACATCGGCCGCCTGAAGAACAAGGAGTACGATGCTGTCCGCGAGGACATCCGCGCCGTGAAGCAGGCTGTGGGCGATAAGATCCTGAAGGTCATCATTGAGACCTGCCTGCTGACCGACGAAGAAAAGGAAAAGATGTGCGACATCGTCTGCGAGGCCGGTGCCGACTACATCAAGACCAGCACCGGCTTTTCCACCGCAGGTGCAAACTTCCATGATGTGGAGCTGATGGTCAAGGGCGTGCATGGCCGCTGCAAGGTCAAGGCTGCCGGCGGCATTTCCACCGTGGAGGACATGGAGACGTTCCTTGCTCTGGGCGCAGACCGCCTGGGCACCTCCCGCGCTGTCAAGATCCTGAACGGCGAGCAGGCAAAGGGCTATTAAGTTTTCTGCAAAAAATGTATTTCGGCAAAGCTCTGGGCTTGGCTGAACTGCAAAGGATGATCTCTCAAGGGCTGCTGCACAAATTGCTGTGCAGCGGCCTTTTTTGCGCCCAAGCCTTGCAAGCAGAGTGTAGCAGGGTGTATAATATAAATAGGTATTGTATAAAATAGGGGCTGTTCGCCTTGTGGGGCAAGGCGGGCAGAGGAGGAAATGCAATGAATATACCCGAGATCCTTGTGGCCAATGGCACAGGGGCGGTGCTGGTAAGCTTTCTGCTTTTATTGCGGGTGCGCGGCGAGAGTAAAAACAGCGTGGGAACAGAGCTGTTTTGCCGGATTCTGGTGGTGACGCTGCTGGCACAGGCCACAGAGACGATCAGCTTTCTGCTGGACGGTGTGCCCGGCGCGGCAAGCCGGTTCTGGCTGTACCTGACCAACACCGTCTGCACCGGCGCTACCGTGTGCGTGGGCTATGCGTGGTGCTTGTATGTGGACTTCCGGGTCTACCGCAGCATTGGACGCCTGCGCAGAAGGCACCTGCTGCTGGGTGCGCCGCTGCTGGCGCTTTTGGTGCTGCTGGTGGCAAACCTTTTTGGCACGGGGTGGATCTTTTCCATTTCGGCGGACAACGCTTACCATCGGGGCCCGCTGAATATTTTGCTGTATCTGCTGCTGTTCAGCTATTACGCCGAGAGCGTGTGGCAGGTGCATAAGGCCATGCGCGATGGCATTACGGTGGAGTTTTTCCCGGTGTACTACTTGTGGTCACCTGTGCGGTGGGCACGCTGCTGCAGGGCGCATTCTACGGTATGGCCTTCGGCTGGCTGTCGGTAGCCATCGCCTTTGTGCTTGTGGACAGCCAGACCCGCAGCCTGCGCGGCTATACCGATGAACTGTCCGGCCTGTTTGGGCGCAAGTACATGAACTACTGTCTGGACCGCATCCACGCCACGCAGGAGAAGGACGTTTACGGCATCATGATGGACGTGAACTGCTTCAAGGAGATCAACGACACCTACGGGCACGCCGAGGGCGACCGCGCCATTCAGGAGATCGGGCACATCCTGTCCGGGGCGCTGGTGGCAAACTCGGTAGCCATCCGCATGAGCGGCGATGAGTTCATGGTGCTGATCCGTCACGGCTCGGAGGAGCTGCTGGACGAGATCTGCACCGCCATCGAGCAGCGGGTGCAATACTATAACGCCACCGCTCCGGCGGGCAGCTTTCAGCTGTCCTTCTCCACCGGCGTGGCAAAGTACGAGGGCGGCAGCGTGGAGAAGTTTCTGGTGGAGCTGGATCAGCGGATGTACGCGGAAAAGCGCGCTTTCCACGCCGCCCGGGACGGCCATGCCGCACCGGAGCAGGGAAATGCTCCATCAATTTAAAAGGAATGTCTAAAATAAGTGCGACTTATCTTGACAATCTGACGCTGTAATGATAGAATATGTGGCGTACCAATTGAATACCGACTTATCAAGAGCGGCTGAGGGGACAGGCCCTGTGAAGCCCGACAACCTGCGCGTGAGCGCAAGGTGCCAAATCCTGCGGGAAACCGAAAGATAAGAGTGCAACGCTCAGAGCTTTCGGGCTCTGGGCGCTTTTATTTTTCAGAACAAACTTGATGGAATGGTAAATACACGCAACTGCAACATTTAGGAGGCAAAAAATGGCTAGACACCTGTTTACTTCGGAGTCCGTCACCGAGGGACATCCCGACAAGATCTGCGACCAGATCTCTGATGCAATTCTGGACGAGATCCTGACCCACGACCCCGATGCCCGCGTGGCCTGCGAGACCTGCGCATCCACCGGCCTTGTCCACATCATGGGCGAGATCACCACCAACTGCTATGTGGATTTCCAGAAGGTCGTCCGCGAGGTGGTGGCAGATATCGGCTACACCCGCGCAAAGTTCGGCTTTGACGCCGACACCTGCGCCGTCATCTCCAACATTGACGGCCAGAGCCCCGATATTGCACTGGGCACCAACGATCAGGTGGGCGGTGCAGGCGATCAGGGCATGATGTTCGGTTATGCCTGTGACGAGACCCCCGAGCTGATGCCCATGCCCATCAGCCTGGCCCACAAGCTGGCAAAGCGCCTGACCGAAGTGCGCAAGAGCGGCGAGATGGATTACCTGCGCCCGGACGGCAAGAGTCAGGTGACCGTGGAGTACGACGAGAACAACAAGCCCGTGCGCGTGGACGCCGTGGTCATCTCCAGCCAGCACAGCGAGAGCGTGAGCATGGAGCAGCTGCGCGCAGATGTGATGGAAAAGGTCATCAAGGCTACCATCCCCGCCGAGCTGCTGGATGAGAACACCAAGTATTATATCAACCCCACCGGCCGCTTTGTCGTGGGCGGCCCCCAGGGCGACTCCGGCCTCACCGGCCGCAAGATCATCGTGGATACCTACGGCGGCAGCGCCCCCCACGGCGGCGGCGCCTTCTCCGGCAAGGACCCCACTAAGGTGGACCGTTCCGCCGCCTACGCCGCCCGCTGGGTGGCCAAGAACATCGTGGCTGCCGGTCTGGCCAAGCAGTGCGAGGTGCAGGTGGCCTACGCCATCGGCGTGGCAAAGCCCGTCTCCATCATGGTGGACACCTTCGGCACCGGCACCGTGGCGGACGAGAAGATCGAGCAGGCTGTGGAAAAGGTGTTTGACCTGCCCCCCGCCGCCATCATCCGGGATCTCGACCTGCGCAAGCCCATCTACCGCCAGCTGGCCGCTTACGGCCACATGGGCCGCGAGGACCTGGGCGTGAAGTGGGAGAACACCGACCGCGTGGATGCCCTGAAGGCTGCCGTGGCTGCCCTGTAAAAAGCGTTTTACCCTGATAGAAGGTAAGTGAAGAAAGCTCCTCACCGGAATGTGAACGGTGAGGAGCTTTTTGCGTATAAATCAGTGCAAACGGTGTTGAAATATGCTATACTAAATCTATTATACAAGATTGGTGCGTGCGGATGTGAGATTTGTATGTGATCTGAATCCTGAAATTTATAACAGGGTTGTGCCGATAATAAAAACCTGCCATGTGATTATTACAGATAAACAATTGATTCATATCAGAGAACGGCATCCTGATATTTCGGAAACAGTGATGGAACGACTTGCTGAAATAATACAGGAGCCGGATTACATTATTGCAACAGAAAAGCTTTATACAGCCAATGTTTTAAAGAGAATCGAATGCAATGGAAAAAGTTATCAGCTTGTCTTGCGGATATATACAGATGGTGATCCAGACGGGATTTCAGAATTCGATTATTACATTTATGTCTGTGAACGAAAAGCGTTATCAGCAATACCTGCGTAATCGCAGAATTCTTTACAAACGGGAATGAATGTGGTAAAATAAACATAGGATAAGAGAGGTATTTGAGGTGGTAAAATTCGTAGCGACCACACGCCGCCGGTAACGACAGGAACTTCGGTTCTGAGAGATGCAGGAGAATGCTACGCCTGCCAAATACCAATCGATGGGGAACGGTTTTGATGCCGTTCCCCGTTCCTGTTTTTAGGGGACTATGGGGATAAGAATATCAACAACGAAAAGTCCTACTTTTCCTCAAAAATCAGATAAACTTTGCGAAACGGTAAAGATTTGGTCGCGTTTTTGTAAGAAACTCACATTCTCTTGAAGGAAAAGGAAAAACAGCTGTGCAAGGCGCAGAAAATCCAGACATGAAACAAATTGATATGGCACAATCGACAAAATGTGATAAAATAAAACTAGATATGCGCTCTTGTGTGCATGATACGGATCGTAAACAGCAATAAGGAGTTATGTGACTATGTCTATTGAAATTTCCCCGAAGTCGTTCTTTGAGCAGCCCAGTGTGGCAGATATGCGGCTGATCGCCTGCCCCGGTGCAGAGGAGCTTACCGGCCTGATCGACAAGCACCTGGTCCGTTGGGCCAAGGCTGCCGGAATTGACAAAGAGACCTTCATTATTTCCTGCGACTGCCCCCGCTTCCAGAGCGGCGATGCCAAGGGTCTGGTGAAGGAGTCGGTGCGCGGCGACGATATCTTTATCGTGGTGGACCCGGGCAATTACAGCGTCACCTACAAGCTGTTCAACTACGAGAACCACATGTCCCCGGACGACCA